>ULWJ01019028.1_pt1 | contig 11913 bp, 17 predicted proteins | sample 1960221 | NCBI WGS metagenome assembly ULWJ01 (sample SAMEA4835809, study PRJEB28245) | human gut metagenome | biome: gut microbiome; material: fecal sample | place: Denmark | collected 2008 | reverse complement strand
CGAGACGGTATCCATCCGAAGGCTATCGGGAAAATCATAGAGTATGGTGTTGAGAATATGGTTTATATTTCATGCAAACCAACAAGCCTGGCAAGGGATTTGCAGATATTTATGGCTAGAGGGTATAGAGTGGAGAAGATATGCTGCGTGGATATGTTTCCGAATACTTATCATGTGGAAACTGTGTGTCTTTTACAACGTAAATAAGTGGCTTTACAGGTTTTTATGAGTGGGGTTCAGTCTATTTGCCACCCATTTGCCACCGCAATTTTAAAAATCATCACTAAACAAAGAAAAGGGAGTGAACACGCTGAACAATCAGCGGATTCACTCCCACTATTTTTATTTATGACGTTTTTGTTTGTGTGATTTTTTCGAAGAGATCAACAGAACGTTCAGCCATTTTTTCTGTATCATGCACATAGGTCTGCAACGTGGTTTCTATGTTGGTGTGCCCCAATCGTGTCTGAACATTCTTAACATCAGCACCGGATTCAATCAACAGTGTTGCGTGTGTATGCCTTAAGCTGTGATAATCAAAGGCAAGATGCATTTCATGGTGTATAACCCTACTGCAATACTTAAATGAATCAGTGGAAGTATACTGACCGTTTTCATCAACACACACCAACCTGATACGCTGTAGTGGACTTTCAACACATTTTTGAATAGGTACAATCCTGATCATGTCATTACCTTTTTCATCAGTTTCAATCTTTTTGACATGAATCGTGTAATATTCACCATACTTCATTTCATTCTTGAGTTGTTCAGCTTTTTCCTTTTTCAATGCCTGATATAGTGTTTCACCAAAAGGGACTTCACGAACAGAAGTAAATGTTTTTGGTGTAGTAAAGTACCAAGATGAACGCTGTTCTTTCTTACCTTTCTTTTCAACGACCTTTCTTACATCTGCCCCAAAGTTACGTTTTACAATCTGCTTATTTACAGATATTTTTCTTTTATCAAAATCAATATCATCCCAAGTAAGACCAAAGGTTTCTGATATTCGTAGGCCTGTATAAAATCCAATCATTAAAGGTATATAGTACCGTGTATTTTGGAATCTGTCACGAATCTGACCCCATTCATCTAAGGTCAATATAATTCGTTCACGTGGTTTTTTCTCAACCTTTGGAAATTTCACATACTGCATAGGGTTAGAAGGTAAATAATGCATTGGCTCAACTGCATAGTTTAATGCTGCACTGAATACAGACAAAATACCAACTAAATGACTTTTTGAATTACCGTTCATTTTAAGTTCAACTGCATATTCCTGTAATACTGCCGGAGTAATTGCTTTTAATCTATACATACCAAATTTTGGAATTAGATGCCCTTGAATGATTCTTAAATACCCTACTTGGGTATTATATTTAAGGTTGGTCTTACAGTACAGATCAAACCACTGATTCAGGTAATCAGCAACTGTTATTTCTGTCGGTTCAAATACAGTCCCGGCATTATTGTATTCATTCATAGCAGCAGTCAATGCCTGTTCAGCTTCCTTCTTGGTTTTGAATCCACCTTTTTCTTTTTTCTTTCTTTTACCGTCAATTTTTCCAAGGTCAAAATAATATGACCATGTTGTACCTCTTTTTCTTACTCCACCTTGCATAAATAGCACTTCCTTTCATTGAAACCATAAGGAATGAATGCTATAATGGTTTTGCATAGTCCAAATCATTTCATTCCTTTGGTTTGGTTTTGCTGACCCTGACCGCTGCAACGGTTGGGGTCTTTTATTTACTGGTTACACTTGGTTACGCTTTAGTTACGGTTGAGGTTACAGTTATATTACCTTGATTTACAAGGTGGTTACACTTGTCTACGGTTCATCACAAGTTCTTTATATAACGCTTATATGAATAAAAAAAATAAAGTATAAAAAGTAAAATATATAAGATATAGATTTTAAGTGTAACCGTAACCAACCGTAACCGTTAAAGTTGAATGTTACTTGTAGGTGTTGATTCTATATGTGCAAGTTCTTTCAGTTTTTTGGATAGCTTAAGACCTTTGTACATTCTAGTATCTTCAAACTGTATATATTTATCTTCACCATCTGAACTGGTGTAACTGATGATAAAATACAAGTGTGTTTTCTTTCCGGTTTTTGTACCTGTACCGGATGCAGCACCAACTATTGCACCAACACCGCCAAATATTACACCACCAACTACAGCCCTACCGATCACAGACTTTGGTTTTTGAATAAGTTCAGTCTTTCCACCATAGAACACATCTGTAATCTGATCATAATTAAGTAATAGCTTGCGTTTCTGCATTGAGGTAATTTCTAAATGATCATCATACAACGCAACGTCATACATATAACCTTTTGAAAAACCTGCAATATCTTCCTGTAATTGGAAATAGTCACTGATGATAGAGCCTTTTGTACTTCTTAAAAATCCCATGATAAACCATCCTTTCTAAAGTCTACAATTATAATATTTTCCTGATTTTCCCAAATTTGGTAAATTATGCCATTTTTTGAGCGTCCCTTTTTACAGGTTCGGTGTATTTTGGTAATGCAGCAGTATCACGAAGTTCTTCCATGATTTTGTTTTTACCTGTTTCATTCAGTTTTGAATATAACTGAACAAGTTCATACACATCTGAACCATATTGATTTTTAATAAGATCAGTGATATCGTGCTTTTCTTTTGGTTCATCATTTTTCTTTTCAGACCAACCCATAATATAATCTGTCGTAGTTTCAAGTGCATCTGCAATCTGTTTGATCTTAGATTGTCTTAATTGTTGTATGTCAAGTTCAATCTTATTTATAGAGGATTTACTTTTATAACCAATCTTGTGTGCAAGATCTTCTTGTGACATTCCCAATTCTTCACGTCTACTTTTTATACGTTGACCTATACTCATTAAGATTACCTTCCTTTCCTTGTTTATAAGTAAAGAATACCATGAAATAGATTAAATATCAACTTTTTTTAAGTTTTTTCAAAATAACTGTTGACATTCTATCTACCATCATGTATTATGATGTCAGTAGATAAAACATCTACTTCAAAAACAGAACAGAGCAAGCAGGAAGGATAGACGAAGTGAGAAGGCTGTACGCAAGTGACATGGTGGTCAGGCTGTGAGAACAGACAGAGCGTATGAATGATAAGCATGGTCTACCGAAGTAGTCAAAGAAAACAGGAATGACAGGGCAAGAAAGCACAGTGTACCGCACTAATTTGGAGAAAGCGGACAGGCTGAACCAATCAGCACTTTACCCCTAAGCCAAGAAGTCATTAAGTGGAAGAATTGACCGAGCGAGATGACACAGTACTTTGTTCTGAAAAATATTGGAACTGAAACCAATACAAAAAATGAAACACCCATATAATTAACCGGGGTCAGATCAGGGTAGCCGGAAGGTGTGCAAGTTCCCCGACTTGCAAGGCGGTCATGTGAAGCACCTAACGAATGAAACCGCCTGTAATATAATAACCTGTTGCAGCAGGTAAAACCAAAGGAATGAAAGGACGGTTTAAGTATGAATAAGGTAAGAAGAAAAAGATTGTCGGAAGTGTTAGAGTTGATCAGTCAGGCAAAGGATATTTTAGAAGAAGTCAAAGACGAAGAACAGGAAGCCTTTGATAATCTTCCTGAAAGTTTCCAATACGGTGAGCGTGGTGATCAGATGCAGGAATACATTGATAGTATTGATGAAGCGTATTCAAATTTAGAGGAAGTAGAAGATACAATTTCAGAAATATAAGCCGAAACGGTCAGCAATGACCGTCTACCGGAAATGACCACCCGGTACTGATGATGGTAGGTCAAAAAATAAGATAGCAGTTCTTTTATAAGTGTTGTCTGTTATGTGATGGTTGACAGGTTTTGTTCAGTTTTAATGTGAAACTGTTCAGCGGTTCATAGAAAAACACGCTATAAAAATTCTATAGTAGGACAGCAAGTTTACAGGTTTTAGTGTGAAATCTGATAAGGGTTTCTTGGTGTGTGATTCCCTGAAAAATAAAACCATCACATAACAGACAACACTTATAAAAGAACTGCTAATCGGAAAGGAAGGTTGTGTAAATGAAGAAAGTAATTGCAGGTTGTATTGATCTGATGCTCGAATTTGATTCTGCATCTGAACTTGATCGTTACATTGCTGATATTGAAGCAAAGAAACAGGAATACAGCATTGTGGAACGTAAGGAATTACCGGGTGACAGAATCATGATCAGAATACACAGACAGTACAATAAAAGCCCATTCCCAACAACAGAAGGTGGTGAGAAGTAATGACAAACACAACACTGTTAAGACAGAAAATTGATGAATCCGGGTATAAGTTGCAGTTCTTGGCTGAAAAATGCGGTTTGACTTATTACGGATTGATGAAGAAAGTCAACAATGAAACAGAGTTCAAAGCGTCTGAAATTAAAGTGTTAAAAGAACTTTTGAAGTTGACGAATGAAGAAGCAAATAAGATTTTTTTTGCTTAAAAAGTAGATAAATTATCTACCGACAAAGGAGTGAAGCAAAATGACATTCAGTGAAAAATTAAAACAGGCTATGCAAGAATTACACCTGAATCAACGTCAGGTGTGCGGTATGACTGGAAAAAGTAAAGGTTACTACCCTTATGGGATATGTGGTTTGGTTGCTGAAAAATCAAAAGAAAGACAGGGATGCAAACAGTAAAGGTACAATGCTTTTACTTAGGGTTCAGCTTATCGAATATCACGATAAGTATATGAGACTTGGCTCAATCCCATCGTATGCTTACGAGAATTTCTGTGAAATGTATAATGCGTATCACAAACTCGGTGGCAATGGAATGATTACAAAGATGATGCACGAAATTGAAGAATTGCACCTAAGAGGAAAAGGAGAATAGAATCATGGAACAGATTATGAATTATGTAAAACCAGAGCTTGTTGTCGTGGCAGTTGTCCTGTATTTTATCGGAATCGGACTAAAAAAATCTGAAACCGTAGCGGACAAATACATTCCGGCAATCCTTGGAGTTGTTGGAGTTGTAATTTGCGGAATCTATGTTGTTGCAACTTGCGACCTTAAAGGTACACAAAATATCGCAATGGCAATTTTCACAGCAATTGTTCAGGGCATTCTGGTTGCGGGACTTAGTAATTATGTAAACCAGGTGTTTAAACAGTTAAATAAAACTGAGTAGACAGCACAAAGATGGAAAGGAGAGATACTATGGCACATTTATTTATTATCGCTGGTCATGGCGCCGGTGATTGCGGAGCAGTAGGATATGGATATACGGAGGCAGAGCGTGTACGTGCGCTCGCTTCCAGATTATCAGCATTAGGCGGTGGAAATGTCACGGTCGCTGACATGAATCGGAACTGGTATGCCGATAATGGTATTATGAGCTTAAATATCCCTAAAGACTGGCAGATTTTGGAGTTACATATGGACAGCGCAGGAGCTTCGGCGAAAGGCGGACATGTAATCATTAAAGAGGGATATAGTCCAGATAAATATGATACTGCATTGTCAAATTTTATCAGTACATTCTTTCCGGGTCGGTCAATCAAGTTAGACCCTAGGGATGATTTAGCAAACCCAAACAGAGCGGCAGTAAAAGGTTATAGCTACAGACTGTTGGAAAATGGATTTATCACAAATTCCGATGATTTAAACAAATTTAACACACAAACTGATGAACTTGCAAAAGGGATATTAAAAGCATTTGATATTGGATTTGCCGAAACAAAACAAAACAAGCAGGTTGATGAAGATGGTGAGACAAAGTCTGGAACACACCAAGATACAGTACAGCATTTTGGTAAAATCTCATATAGAGGACATATGCGTGATTTTGGTTGGGGTTGTTGGCAAAGTGATGGCTTGATGGTTGGAACAATCGGAGAGAATAGACGTATTGAAGCGTTTAACCTTATACCAGTTGGAGAAACGGATGTATCAGTACATATAAAGGATATCGGTGATAAAGAATATAAGAATATCACTAGAAATACTTTGATTGGTACAATGGGGCAGAAAAAACGTATCGAAGCAATTAAGATTACAGGCAAAGACACAAATTATGCTTACAGAGTACACCAGAAAAATATCGGTTGGAGTGCATGGACATTTAACGGTAATTGGTGTGGAGTGAAAGCAAAGAAACTACAGATTGAAGCAATCGAGATAACAAAAGCGAAATTCCTTGCTACTCCATTTGTACAAAACAAAGGTTGGCTACAAGAATCTGTATGCAACAACGTTATCGGAATAACAGGACATAATTTACGTTTAGAAGCGTTTAAAATCAATCCTTTAGGCATGGATATTGGTGTTAAAGCACATATACAGGATAAAGGTTGGGTTGATTATGGAACGATAAACAAAGATACTGTTATCGGCACAACAAACGAAAATAAACGTATAGAGTGCTTATGTTTGAAGGGTGACTTTGAATATAGAGTACATATTCAAAACAGTGGCTGGACTAATTGGACAAAAGCTGATGGAGTAGCAACACTCGGAACTGTAGGACAGGCATTAAGAATTGAAGCTATTCAGTTTAGATAAACGGATAGTTGAGAAGCTATTGCAAAAGAAGTCATTCGGGGTGACTGGGGTAATGGTCAAGAACGAATTGACCGCCTGAAAGCAGCAGGTTACAGTCCTACAGCTGTACAGAAAAGGGTCAACGAATTAGTATAACAGATGGTTCAGTGGTGGCATTGCCACCGACTTGCCACCATTACAGACATACAACACAAGAATGTACAAGGCGGTAAAGTCTGAACTATTTAAAAATACTTGATTTTATAGGCTATTTGAGAATGTACAAAGCTGTACAAGGATTTAAAAACAGAACACTTAACAAACTTATCACGTCGAAACGGTTGTCAAATTATCCCTAAAAAAAGATACACCTAAGATTGAGGTTACAATGGAGCCTGATGAAGAGAGCAACTACACACCAGAAGAAAAGGCTACTTATCAGAAGATTAAGGATTATGTGAAGAACAAGTATGGTGTGAATGTGCATACTTCTTATATTGCACAGGTGAAGCGTATGTGTGGTCTGGACATGGGTGAGAATTATAATAAGTCCAAGAAAAAGAATCCAGGGGTGAAGCAGTGTCCACAGGAGAAGGTGGAGTATATTAAGGATGCGTTGAGGTATTTTAAATTGATTTAGCAAAATTGATGGTGTGTCACGGCAATATCACTAGATACTCCTACAAAGTCTATAAATAAGCCATTTCTCGGCTGGAAAAGAGCTCTACTACACACTTATTACACGTTTTTAGAGAAATAGCTCGGTATGATTATATTAAATGGATAATTGACATTATGGTATATATGCCATATAATATTTACAAAGGTGATTACATGACAGAATTTAAACTGATAGCATATGAAAAAGAAAATGGCGAAGTTCCAGTAGAAGAATTTCTGGATTCTGTTAATCCTAAGATGCGAGCTAAAATATTTGGATTGCTGGGTATATTACAAGAGAAGGGAAATATGCTTAGAGAACCTTACAGTAAACATCTGGATGACGGAATATTTGAATTGCGTTGTAAATTTGGAAGTGATATTACCAGAGTCTTATATTTTTTCTATTATGAGGGAAAAATAATACTGACAAATGGATTTATTAAAAAAACAAAGAAAACTCCTAAAGAGGAGATTCAGATTGCAAAGGATAGAAGAAAAGATTTCATAGAAAGGGTGATGAAGGATGAGAACATTTGATGATATGCTTTCTAAGCAGTTAAAAGATGATGAGTTCAGAAAAGAATATGAAGCTATTCAGCCAGAGATGGATGTCATAAGAGCTATAGTGGATGCTCGTACTTCTCAGAATATGACCCAGAAGGAATTAGCTGAACGAACAGGCATCAATCAGGCAGATATCAGCAAGCTTGAGAATGGAACGAGGAATCCTTCTGTTAATTTACTTAAAAGATTAGCAGATGGTATGGGAATGGCTCTTAAGATTGAGTTTGTGCCTAAACAGAAAGCGTGATTATATGACCTCACTGGATTGGTGTCTGGTGAGGTTATTTTTTTAGGTTTTGAGTTATTTGAATAAAGTGATTATATATACAGAAGGAGGGTGGGATGTGCAAAAGCAACCTGTGTAAAGATCATGAAAGAGCTTGATTTGGAAAAAGGAATTGGTTTGATTGAGAAAAAGCGCAGGGGACTGGGAAAACCGGATATTATTTATGTGAAAAATTTTGCGACTATGTCAGAAGAAACGGCTGAAAAAATGTTGCAGAATAATGATAAATCCACAGAAGTTCAGAATTTGAACTTCAAGAAGTCTAATAATGATACTTCCAGAAGTTCAGAAACTGAACTTCAAGAAGTACAAAATGTGAACTTAAGAGAACTAAGACCGCGATGGAAAGAAATAATATATTTGCGACCATTAGAAGGTATGTTTTGTTTCAAGCACTGATATTTGATAATATAAAAACAAAATATGGTATAATATATGTTAAACTGTATACGATAAGTATTTTATCATAACTAGAATTGGAGGATTCTATGGAAGATATGTTTAAAAATGAAATATTTGGAACATTGGAGCCGCCGCATGGAGCTATAATAAAGGCGGGGATTTCACTTCCAACTAATCAAGACATATATTTTGCATCAAAATGGAATGAACTGTTTGAAAGATACAGTACAGCAAGAATTTTTTTGAGAAAAACACAAGAAGAAGACTGGGATTATTGGTTTAATAGAATTGATAAACCTGATGTGCAAAGAGCTGTGGAATTAATTTTTAAATCAAATTTGTACGAAACAGCATTGCTGAATTATAATATTTTGGTAGATTTATCATGGACAATTACATATGTTTCTGCGGAATATGTTTTATATTCTTTCGATAAAGATGGAAATGTGACTAATGCAGAAGATGTTAGTTGTATGCACCCAATCGAAGAAGCATATGATTTATTGCGAAAAACTGAGAATGGTGTTTCTACACCTCATGCTGAAGGAAATCCATTTGCATATCTGAAAAAAATGGTGCCAGAATTTTCTCCGGCAGTCGATCTAATTGTTGAATTTTGGAAGAATTTTTCGAATAGCAATATAAGAAACCTGTACAATTATATAAAGCATAAAGGAAAGCCAATTTATAGAGAAATTGAAGAATTTCGTGGAGGAAAAGCTATGCGGCTTTTGATAAATAAACAAGAGTATCCTTCTGATATTCGAGATGTTCAAAAAATAGTGGGATTGAAACAGGGAATAGATGAATTAATCCATTTTGACGATAATATTTTATTCCCATATATTCAGAATCTGCTAGAATTGTTGAATACAGCCGTAGATCCTTCACCGATGGCATTCATGTAAAAAATTAGAAATGAAGTTAAATCATAATGGAGATTTTAATATATGATTAGTATAGACGATTTTAAAAAAATAAGAACAGAGAGGCATTTGATTGTACTTGATACAAATATTCTTTTGGAGTTATATCGACAACCAGCTAATATTAGTTTAGATGTTATTGAGGCGTTGAAACAGGTAATAAGTGATCTTTTTATTCCTAGACAAGTATATGATGAATATTTAAGAAATTATCAAGCGGTATGTGGTGGTGAAAAGAAGAAATATCAGAGGGTAAGCAAAGAGTTGTTAGAATCGACTAGAAAATTACAAGATGATATTCTTACCAAAATTACAGAATATCGAAAACATAATTATACGGATATTTCACAATTACAAAGTAATTTAGACGATAAAATTTCAAATATATATGATATTATAAAGACCTTTGAAAAGGAACATCAAGCTGAAAAGCAATTAAGCCTTGATTTTTTGAATAATGATAGGGTAAAAGAATTTGTAGATTTTCTAGATTCTAATGGGAAAATCGAGGAACCATTAAAATTTTCAAAAAAGCTATCAATTTTACAAGAAGGAAAAGTGAGATTTGATAATTGTATTCCACCTGGTTATATGGATTGTGAGAAAGAAGGGGCGGATAAATATGGAGATCTTTTTGTTTGGAAAAGCATTTTGAAAGTGGCTAAAGAGAAAAATGTTCATGTTATATTTGTGTGTAATGATATAAAAGAAGATTGGTGGGATAAAGATGGTGAAATACCAATTGAATTAAGAACAGAACTGTTGGATGAATTTAAGGAATATAATCCATTTTTGAATATTTATTTTGTAACATTGGATCGATTCTTTTCTTATTTATCAGAAGAACTTCATATTGGAAATTCAAAAAGCGCATTACAATTATCCGCAATGGATGATGCTAGGTTGTTAGTAGATGATTATAATGAAGAAATAGATATAAAAATTGGTGAGTTCCTTCAAGCCATGGATATTGTAAAAGAAATAGATGAAGAATTTATCGAAGTTGGTGATGAAGAAACTTATTGGGAAATTGAAAGTGTTTCTATTGAAAAGGAAGGAAAAACTATCACATATTATATTAATCTATGTGTTAGTACTTTAGTAGATCTGATATTTCAGGAACCTGGGGAATATCCATATCCAGCCGGTAAAGAAGCACTTGATATAAACGGAACATTAGTAATAAATAAAGAGGAATATGCAACAACAAGTAATATTGTCAATCTTGAAATAGCATTAAATGAAATGAGACATATAGAGCCAGAGAATTGGAATGTGATTAAAAATGCCAAAGAGGGGATGACATGTAAACAATTTATTAAAGCAAATGATGCATTGGAGCAATACAAGAAAGAGTTTATAAATATACAGGTACATTTTGATGAAAAACAAATCCAAAATATGAAAGAGTCATTGTCTCGATATACATCATTACAGCAATACAAGGATGAAATTCTTAATTCAAGTAATTCTATAAAATGGCAAAAGCTGTATTTTTTAACAAAAGCAGCATCTGGTGAGTTAGATGATGAGAAAATGGAATCATATAAATATTAGAAATAAAGAACAAACAATAATATAATGTAGTACATAAACAGCGTAAGGGCAGTTATAGACCGTAAAGGTTTGTAGCTGCCCTTTTTGCGTTTGCAGAACTTTTGGACATAATGTCCAGAAGTGGAAAGGAGAACTTATGAAATATTTATTACACAGGCTGTTGGTTCCACCCTGAATCAAATCGGTGCAGATAAGGAAGGAGGTACACCGTGCAGGAGGAAACAACACAGAAAACCATTGCTCTTGCAATCAAGACTTCCAAGCTGACCGCAAGCGTTTTACAGAAGGCAATGAAGATGTATCTGGAGCATCAGAAGCATAAGGAGCCTTCGCATGGAAAAATTCCGGTAAAGAAGCTGATTGGTCAGGGAGAGGGTGCAAAGTCCATTGAGGTTACGGATAGCAATATAAAATCCTTTGAGCGTGTCGCAAGAAAATACAATGTCGATTTCGCAGTAAAGAAGGATAAGACAACGGAACCACCCAAGTATCTTGTATTTTTCAAGGGCAAGGATGCTGATGTGATAGCACAGGCATTCAAGGAATTTGTAAAAGTTAATGAGAAAAAGCAACAGCGTCCGTCACTCAGACAGAAATTGAAAGGACTTCAGAAGATTGTTGCACAGAATAAGAATAGGGAGCGAAGCAGAGAGAAAAATAAGGACAGAGCTTATAAGCAAGGTTATTGACGGAATTAAAAAGGATTTACAGTCAATTCCGAAAAATCTTAAAGAAAAAACAAAAGGGGTAAATAAAAAGCAGCTTGCCCTGAAATGCGCTCCCTATGTGATCTTCGGATATGTTCTGAAGAAGGTTTCATGGCTGTATGGACAGCAGGCAGGTGACAATACATTACAGAAGGTGTTGGACACAATCAATGGGATTGGAGGTGCGTTTCATAATCCTCTTCCAAGTTTTTTGCCAAGGAATTTACTGGTAGGAGTGGGATGCGGGATAGGATTTCGTATGGTAGTTTATTATAAAGCGAAAAATGC
>ULWJ01024447.1_pt1 | contig 12088 bp, 10 predicted proteins | sample 1960221 | NCBI WGS metagenome assembly ULWJ01 (sample SAMEA4835809, study PRJEB28245) | human gut metagenome | biome: gut microbiome; material: fecal sample | place: Denmark | collected 2008 | reverse complement strand
CCTCCTTACCGGTTTGTCCAGTAAAGAGGGTACATATCATATTTTTGACCGAGAAGGTAAGGTTATTATTTTAGGCTCTAGCATAAACAAGGCATCCATAAATAGAGATGTAAATCCCAAAATGCCCTACTTATCGTTCTTGGCAATCAACTATGATACCCTGCTATCAATGACGCTCAAAAATGGTTTGAAAGCTGCATTATCCGCAGCTATGCTAATCCTGAAGCTGAATTACAGATAATGCTGTCTGATAATAAAACCATACGCCGGCAAATTATAAGTGCTTTAAATGATATGGGTATTGATATCAACGGTTATCGCTACGACAACGATAGCAAACAACTCATCATGCAAAGGACGCTGCATGGAAAAACCTACGAGTTATCCTATAAAGATGAATCCGATGGTACTAAAAAGCTCATTGCAGCATTGCCGATACTACTGATTGCTTTAGCAGAAGGACGGCTGGCTGTTATTGACGAATTAGATGCCAAGCTTCATCCGAAGCTGCTGCGTTACATCATGGCTCTGTTTAAAAATCCTAAGCTAAATACGCATGGAGCGCAACTAATCTTCACCTCTCACGATATAGCAACTATGAAAAACACTGTTTACCGCCGTGACGAGATTTGGTTTGCCGCTGAAGGAGATAACCACAGCAGTGAGCTGTACTCGCTCTATGAGATCCGCAAAGAAAACAACGAGCGTATCAATAATACTGCAGCTTATGACAAGCAGTATCTTGAAGGACGTTACGGAGCAGACCCATACTTGCAGAATATGCTGAAGGATGGTGAATGGCAATGAGCTTAAAACCTCCGAAAAAAGGCGACTTGAAGAAATCCTGGCTTAAACCCAGACGTGACACTCCCAAAAAGATTCAGCCTGAGTATCATCTTATAACTACCGAAGGTATAAGCACAGAGCCGGCTTACTTCCAAGGTGTCAAAAACACTATCAACAGCAAATATTGTGGCAGAGTGCAGCTAGATATCATCGGTGTAGGTGATAATACTCTCAACCTTTTACAGAAAGTTAAGCAAAAAGTTGCCAAAAGCTCCAATATCTATAAGCATGTATGGATTGTCTATGATACTGACGATTTTCCTGCGCAAAACATTGATAAGGTTGTCGACCTTTGCCATACTTATAGTAACGAAGAAACTACTTATCACGCGCTTTGGTCAAACCAATGCATTGAACTATGGTTCCTGCTGCATTTCTCGTTTATTCATTCCGATTTACATCGTCAGGAATATTGGGCAAAGCTCAGTTCATGCCTGGCTAAATTAAACACAAGTGAATATAAGAAAAACAGGTCTGATATGTACCAGCTTTTGGAACCTTATATGGAGCAGGCTATTAGCAATGCCAAGAAACTTGCCAATATCAATAAAGGCAAGAAGGCTTTTCAATCCACGCCCGGAACAGAAGTATATCGCCTAATAGAAAAGCTGCTTCCGTATCTGAAATAATATAAGTTTGTACAGTATTATCCACTTGGCATTGATTTGTCAGGGGGATTTTTAGTACGATTGGCATTGGAGAGAGGTAAGCAGAGAGATTTAGTAGTGATTGAATTTATTTCTTAATGAAAATATCTGTTTTGACGATCGTAGTTAAGTTTCCAAATTCCTTATTTTGTATTCAAAATGTAGTTATAGAATAGAAAAATGTGCGCATACAATATTCGTTAGAAAAAGTGCAATAAATTACATTTTTCTTGACGAATAATGAATTATGAGCCAAAATAAAGAGAAGAGTTATCCAATAGCTTGAAAATATCTGGAAAAAAGATGTTGGAATGTTTTAAAATTGGACGTACAAAATGATAGTGTTGTGTGTAGAGAAAGCAGGGGTAGTGATAGTTTTAAATAAGCGTGCTGCATGATATACAAAGGAGAAGAAATGTTTAATCAGGAAGAGTTTGCAAAAAATCAGTTTATACAAGAAAGAACCAATTATGAATGCTTAGCCGGTAAAGCTGCTGATAAAATCATTCATATTGCATTTAATATCAACGACGCATTTTTTATGCAGATGGGAGTAACAGTAACATCTGTTCTGGAAAATAATACTGATAAAGCCTTTGCTATCCATATTTTTTGTGACGGTGTGAGCAAAGAGAATCTGGACAAGACCAGGCAACTGGCAGAAAAGTATCAGCAAAATTTTTATGTATATATTATGGATATGAAGCCTTTCCAGACGTTTCATATTAAAACAAGACATTTTTCAAGAGTGACTTATTTGCGCTCGGTAATGCCTAAAATACTTAAGCCTTTAACCGATAAGTATTTATATATGGATGCAGATATGCTTTGCGTTGGTGATATTAACGAAATTACTGATATCGACTTACAAGGCTATCCATTTGCTGCTGCCAGTGAAACGCCTCAGGCTGTGGCATATAAAACAAATTTCCTGCATCAAAAAAGCGGCAAGCATTTTAACGATGGCCTGATGTGGATTGATATTGCCGAATGGGAAAAAGAACAGATTACGGAAAAGGTTTTTTCTTATCAAGGTGCTGATCCCAGCCGTTTTTCCGGACAAAGCCAAGATATTATGAATCTCGTTTTGGATGGTGAGATATTATTTATTGACAGACGCTATAATGGCGGTTCTGATAAGGGAACGTTAATTTATCATTTTTGCGGCAGAAATAAGCCGTGGCATATGGTTTTGAATGATGCTGACGCATTATGGCGTCATTATTTGGATTTATCTCCTTGGGACAGCTTGCCCGATCCGTTACCGCCAAAAACTCCTCAGCATTACTTTAATTACAAGCTGTTAATGGAGCGTTCATGGCAAAAAAAGGAGTTAGCGAATTGCCTGCAATATCTGTTTTGGTACACGGTACTGAAAATTGAATTAAAATTAGGCATGAAATAATAGCGAATACGGCGTGAGATAACAAAGAAAAAGTGCTAGACGTAATGTTTAGCACTTTTTCTTTGGATAAAATATGTAGCTATGGTATAATATATTTACAAAAAAAGTAAATAGTAGTGGGATGACTGCTATTTGTTAATATGTTCATTTGAGATAAAATAATGTTTAAATATGAGGAAAATAAGCATGAGTGACGTTACTGTAGTTGTTTTAACAAAAAACGAAGAAAAAAATATAGCTGCTGTTGTGCAGAATGCCAAGAAGGTAGCAGCAGAGGTGCTAATAGTTGATTCCGGCAGCACTGATAAAACAGTTCAATTAGCGGAGGAGAATGGCGCAAGAGTTGTTTACCGTGCCTGGGATAATGACTTTGCGGCGCAGCGCAATTTTGCTTTGCAGCATGTAAAGACAGAATGGGGGCTCTATTTGGATGCAGATGAAAGAATGAATGATGAGCTTTGCTGTGCTATAGAAAAAGCAATGGCAACAAAAGCACAAAAGCAGTACAGCATTATGCGTAAAATACATGCTTTTGGATTTACCTATAAGCATGGCATTTTTAAACCGGATGAGGTGTTGCGCCTTTTCCCTGTAAATAAGGTGCATTGGGAAAATAAAGTGCATGAAAGACCGGTATGCGATTTGCCGAAAGAAAAGCTGGCAGGCTATATCGAACATTATACATATGATTCCTGGCAACAATGGTGGGATAAGGCAGGGCATTATACTACTATTTGGGCAGAGGATAATTTTGCAAAGGGAAAGCGGACCTCACTTGCAGCATGCTTTGCGCATTCGGCTTATGGCTTTCTGCGGGCTTATATACTGCAGCTTGGTTTTATTGATGGCTGGAGCGGTTTATATTCCAGTCTGCAGCATTTTATTTATACTATGATGAAGTATTTGAAGCTGTATGAGCTGCAGAAAGCAAAAAGTAAATAGGCTGATATTTTATTGTGTAAATATAAGTAAAGAAGAAAACGCGAAGCGGTTAGCTTTTTATACTAACGTTTCGCGTTTGTCAGGTTATCCTTCCGGATCATCGATAATATGTAATTTTCCTAGGTCGGTTAGCAGCATATCTCTGGTATATTTATACTGAGTGGATGCTAAGCTGTTTGCTTCGTCATAATGATTGGATTTGATATCTAAAATACCGCAAATTAGCTCATAGGCTAAATCGTTAGTCCAATATTTATCCTGATTAGATTTAAGTGCTGAATATACTTGAGGATGGCTTTCAATATACTCATCAGAAAAATAAGTAAACAGAGGGATGCGCACTGTTAATTTGGTGAACGTCGTTTATCAGGCATTGTAGCGTGATCTGAGAAGTACACCATAGCTTGTAAATTTAAATGCTTAGCAGCATATTCCTGAATCTGCTGCAGAACATAGTCGGTATAGGCAATTGAATCAATATAGTTAGGAATAAGGTCATAGGTATTTGGTTTACTGAATTTAGCAAATTTCTGAGGATAGCGGTTAATGAAATTAAAATGACTGCCTTTGAGATGAAAAACAAGAAAGTTATTTTCATTAGCGTCAATCTGTTTCAAATAACCCAATAGGCTTTCGTCGTATTGTACCTGATTGAGGTGCAGCTTAGTCCATTCTGCAGTATCAGCAGTATTTGCTACCAGCGTTACCGCAGTATCGGCAGCACCGATATGGCTTTGATTACTGAACCAAGAAATCTTAAAGCCTGCTTTGCGGGCTATATCAACAAAGGAGCAGGATTCATAAAACTTTTTGTCATTATATTGGTTAACTTCAGTAAAAGCTCGCTCTAAAGAAGGGACGGTCTGCCCGCGGCTGGAATAAGCTTTGGGGAATAACAGGTAATTTCTTTCAAGCTTCTTTGCATTTAACCAAGGCGTGGTATTATGCGGATAATTACAGAAGGCACTCATGTAGTCACGGGATTCCGATTCACCTATTACCAAAATGAAAGTAGACGGTTTTTTGCAGAACGGTGTGGTTTGTGTTACATCAAGATTAGCTACACGTTTGGCAAGGTTTGTTTTATATGATTTGGTTTGCTCAAGATAGTCTTTAACATCCAAGACTAATTCAATAAGACCGGTACGGATGAAAACACCTTTTTTAGTATTCCATAAATAATAGGTTAAAAATAGAGTTAAAGCAATGATTATTGCCAAATTCGGCAACAGCGGAGCGGTGATTGATGCTTCCGATGTCAGATTGAAATACAAGAAGCCTGCCAACAGAGCGATGTTAAGTATCGGAGTGCCGATGCGTACAGCTAACGGCATAGATTTAAAATATTCTATAACCTCATTAGTATAGGTTTCAAAAACCATAGTTACTGCACCGGTGCTTACACAGGTTCCGTAAAGGAGATAATAGGAAGCCTGAAATAATGGCAGTGCCAGCAATACGTATTCCATAATAGAGATAAGTGACAAGGTGATTGCCGGGAAAATGTTAAAGGCTTGTACAAGCAGCTTTAAGGAAATAAGCCAGCCGATAATGTATAAGCCGAATACGGTGTCCAGATGAAATCCGAAATCTGAGGATATTTTGTGGTAGGTAAGATAATAAAACAGCGGATATGCTGTTATCCAGGATACACCTACCAAAAAACTGAGCAGATACTGGGGCGAGAGTAAAGACTCATTTACCAGATACATAGGTAACACAGCTAAAATGGCGCAGGGAATAAATCTGCGCAGCTGCAGGTATTCTGCTTTGTGGCCAAGACCGTGGGAAAATGTAACATAAAACGCATAAGAAGCGATGTAAAGACAGATGCCTGCTATAATATAAATAGACATGTATTCGGTTACTTCCTTTCTGTTTATAAAATCATCTAAAAATTATTATAATATAGTCTGGCCGGCAATGCAAATAAGTTGTGGCTTAGTGATTGAGAAAAAGTCAGCATAATAATGCTATTTATAGTATAATAAATAAAAAACACTAGGAGATTCGTTATGAAAACGATAAATATTGCATTAGCAGCAGATAATAATTATGCGCAGCATGTAGCTGTAGTCATGGAGTCAATCTTAGAGAATACTGAAGAAACAAACAAAGTGCGTTTTTTCTTGTTGAGTGACGGTATTACTGCTGAAAAAATTACAGGTTTACAACAGACAATTGATGGTAAGAACGCAGAACTGGTTGTTTGCGATTTGTCGACATACAAGGGCTTTGAAAAGCTGTATACAAGCGGACATATCAGCAAGGCTGCATATTTCAGATTAGATATGGCCAATATATTGCCTGAGAATGTGCAAAAGGTAATTTATCTGGATGTAGATTTGCTGGTTCTGCAGGATATAGCTGTTTTATGGAACATTGATATGCAGGGGAAGGCTATAGCTGCTGTGCCGGATTATGGCATTATGGCTTCCAAGCGATTGATGCAGCAGAAGCATGAGGTTATTGGCTTGCCTTTAGATAAAAAGTACTTTAATTCCGGAGTTGTCATAATGGATTTACAGCAGTGGCGTACCAATGATTATTCCGGTAAAGTGATTCAGCTTGCTGCAACAGGAAATTTTCCGCACCACGATCAGGATGCTTTGAACAAGCTCTTTATGTATAATTGGACGGAATTACCGTTATCGTGGAATGTAATTCCGCCGATTTTTGATTTATTACCTAAGGTTTTGTTTAACAATAACCTTAGAGCAGCAGCTATTGAAGCAAGAAACAATATTGCTATTTTACATTATGCGGGACGATATAAGCCATGGGAATTTGTCTTAAAGCTGGGCTTTAATGATAAGTATTACAAATATCTCAAAAACACTGCCTTTGCTGATGCAGATATGCCTCAGCCGGGAAAAAACATGCAGGGAAAATCACTGGGCAGACAGATGCTTAGAATACATATAGCTGACTTTATCAGTCATTTTTAATGTTGTTAAGGGTGCAAAATCACAAATATGAGGTTTTTATCTAAATCCAAAACATTTTTTGTTAGTTTAGCTTTAACATATATAGTCTTAGTAGGCGTTTATTATTTTACTTCCGTTGGCATTCGTCCGACTACATTGTTTTTACAAATGCGTCGCTATCTTCCGTGTGCTTTGGCGGTAGCTATAGCTGTTTCTACGTGGAAACATGCCGGGTTGAATTTAAATAAATTGTTGCCTCATGCAATAGTTGGCGTTGCATGGGTTCTAGTGTATCCTATCTGCTATTGGCTGACTTATCATAGTACGTTAACCTTTATTGATAAGCATTATGATGAGTCGTTCGGTGCATATTTCTTCGCTTTTATTGTATGCTTGCGCCTGCTTTTAATTAAATGGCAAGATAGCAGGATAATAGCATTTGGCTTTGGTTTGGCAGATACAATTGCAGCTTTAATACCGTGTCTGCAGTTAGTTTACTTTGCTAACTATCAGTATCCTATTACCGAAGCTGCTTCTATTGCGTTATTGCAGACCAATCCTGAAGAAGCCAAGGAATATTTACTGCTAAATCTGGGATATTTTGGAATTATGGCAGCAGTTGTAGTTTTAGCTTTAATGTTGCTGTATTTTGTGCATTTAAACAATTTTTATACTAACAACACAGTAAAACTAAGCAAGAAGTATGTTGCTGCAGCGATGCTTATATGTTTAGCTACCGTTGTTTATGGAAGCAAGATGTTTTTCAATACTGGCGTCATGCAGACATATGTATTTGCTAAAGAGTATTTTGAAGGTGCTAATAGGTTTAAAACTTATCATGAGCAAAATTTTGCGGATTTAACTGTATCGCCGTCTAAGCCTGCATTCTCCAAACCTTCCACGGTGATTATGGTTATTGGTGAATCAGCTTCTGCTTATTATATGAGTGCGTATAGTGATGTAAAAAATGATAATTCACCTTGGCTGAAATCTATGCGTGGTAATGATAATTTTATCCTGTTCAACCATGCCTATACAAGCAGGTGCCAGACAGTGCCGGCATTAGAGCGTGCTCTGACGGAGAAAAATCAGTATAATAATAAAGAATTCAATCAAAGTGTTACCGTAATTGATATTGCTAAAAAGGCCGGTTATGAAACCTATTGGTTCAGCAACCAAGGCTATATCAGTGATGCAGATACTCCTATTACTATGGTGGCTAAAACTGCGGATCACGCGGAATGGCTGAGCGAGAATAAAAATTTAAGGGGCAAGTATCAATATGATGGGGATTTGCTTAATTGCTTGAAAAAGGTTGATCCGACGAAGAACAACTTTGTTGTTTTGCATTTTATGGGTAGTCATGAGGATTGCATTAACCGTTATCCGCAAAGCTTTGCCAAATTCAGCCAATCCGGTCAATTTGATATGGTTTTGAACTATGATGACAGCATTGCTTATACAGATTATGTTTTGAGTGAAGTTTATAAGTATGCTAATGCAAATTTGAATTTACAGGCTATGCTGTATTTTAGCGATCATGGTGCTGATCCCTATCGTAAGCGTAATCCTGATGCTGCTGGCTTTAAAGCATTGCAGATTCCCATGTTTATTTATGTATCTGATGAATACAAGCAGCTATTCAGTGAAAGTGTTGCTGTATTTAAGGATCACAGAAACGCTTACTTTACGAATGATTTGATGTATGAGGCTGTTTGCAATTTGTTGCAGATAAAATCTAATCGTTACAATGAGAACGAAAGCTTATTGAACGGTTCGTATAAGTATAAAAGGGAGGATTTGACGACAGAGCTTGGAAAAATGAGATTGGCAGATGATAAAGAGCCTAGAAAGGCTGAATAAAGTATAATGCATTGATGATGAGAAGTTGATTTGTCAGAAGTGAGTGAAGGTCTTGATATCACTATGCATTAATGTCTAATTTTGGCAAAAATATGCAGTTTAAGCTTGCAATAAGGCAGTGCTGAGATTGAAACGTATTGGTTTTGGGTGTAAAATATTTTAATAGAAAAAGATGATTTTATGGGAGTAGAGGGTATGATAAATAATAATAAAACATTGATACTTGGCTGGCCTGTAAAGCCGCCGCAAAAGTGGTTACAAAGATATCCGGATATTGAAGTAGCGCGTATTTATAGGGAAAACGTTAATTGGTGTGAAAAAAAATTTAATGATTTGTCTTTTCACATGCCTAAAAGCATGCAAGTATGCGATTGTATTAAGCCAAGCACCTGGTATGGTGATTGGAAAGAGCGAATCAAGGGATTTGACACAGTAATACTTATAGATGAGATACGTGGAAGAGATGTTTTTGAATATATTTTGGAAAAGAATCCTCAGTGTAATTTGAATGTTTTCATCGATTCACCAATAAAAGAAGGCTCAAAAAAAGAACCGTTTTTGTACAAGGATTTGCCGGTAAGATTTTTTACCTGCGACAGAAGAATTGCAGAAAGATATCACATTGAATTTGCACCGTACTTTTATATTTTTTCACCATACGATTTTGGCGAATATCTGAATAACTGCTGGCTTGAAAACAATAATGATGTTTTTTTCGTTGGGGAGGAAAAAGGTGATCGTGCGCAAAGAATTGCGAAAATTAAAGAAATCCTTGCTAAGGCGGGACTGACGCATGATATTCACCTGGTGCCGCAAAATAGGCGTGGCAAGAAGAAAGCTGCCTATATGACTTATGGTGATGTCATTGAACATGTTAAGCAAAGCAAGGCTATATTAGAGCTGATTTCTGACGGACAGACCGGTATTACTCAAAGGCCTTATGAAGCACTTTTCTTTAAAAAGAAGCTTATTACGACGAGTGCTGAAATTAAAAATTATGATTTCTACTGTGAGCAAAATGTGTTTGTTTTAGGAGAACGAGAGGTTGCAGAACTGCCGGAGTTTTTGAATGCGCCTTTTAAAGAAATTGACAAGGAGATTGTTGACGAATATACGCTGAAAAGCTGGGTGGAGAGGTTTAAAAAGTAAGTAATCTCATAGGAGGATAGTGCATGGACTATAAAATAGCTGGATGCGTAATTCTATATAATCCTAAAATGGATACTATTGATAACATATTAAGCTATGTTAAATATATTGAACAATTATATATTGTGGATAATAGTAATGGAGATATAGTATGCTCTGGCTTCGCTGATAATCCAAAAGTTAAATTTATTCAGCATAAAGAAAACATGGGAATAGCGTATTCATTTAATGAAGTGCTTAAAGATGCAGAAGGCAAGTTTGAATTATTACTTACAATGGATCAAGACAGTTGCTTCTTTGATGATTCAATGAAGACATATGTTAATGAAATCCCTAAGTTTGATTGGAGTAAGACATTAGCTATTGGACCGAAAATTGTAGAGCCTGATTTTTGTATGCCCACTGATAGTAAAAAAAGTAGTACTAAATGGAATTTGGCGGAAAACATGATTACTAGCGGTAATATTATTTCTGTAAAAAATGCTTTACTTATAGGTGGGTTCGATGAAGATATATTTATAGATGAAGTCGATTCAGATTTTATTTATAAAGGAAGAGAAGCTGGGTTCAATATATATACCAATGAAACTGGTGTATATTTATTACATTCGTTAGGTAATCCAAGTTATCACATGTTTTTAGGGCGAAGAACCAAGGTGCAGAATCATAATAAAATCCGTAAATATTATATGTTTAGAAATCGCTTTGTAGTGCTAAAAAAACATTATCAAATAATTGGCGCAAAAAGAGCGTGGAATTATTATATAAAAGCTAATATAAGTTTGATAAAAGATGTATTATTTTTTGAAGATGACAAATGGAATAAGCTTAAGTATATGGCAACTGGTTTTATTGATTTTCTTATTGGTAGATTAGGGAAAAAATATTGATGATTGATAGGAGATCAGCATTATGAAAATATTAAGTATAGTAGTTCCTATTTATGGAGTAGAAAAGTATATTGGCAAATTTTTACAATCATTGGTACCTAATCTTAGTCCGGAAATAGAAGTGATTTTGGTTGATGATGGTAGTAAGGATAATTGTGCTACTATTATTGATGAATTTGCAAAAGCACATAATAATATAGAGGTAATTCATAAAGTAAACGGAGGAGTAAGTAGTGCTAGAAATGCTGGAATTGAAAAGGCAACTGGTGAGTATATTACGTTTCTAGATCCAGATGATTATATAGCAGGAAATTACGCAATTACTTTACTGGAGGCAGTAAAAAAATATGATAGCCCTGATTTTTTGATTTATGATTACTATCGTGTAGAATACGATGGAGAAGTAAAAGATAAGAGCATCAGCATATTTGAAGAAGGAAGAATTAACAAAAAAACATTTTTAGAGGAACTAATAAAGCAAAAACATATTAATTGCTCTGTTTGTACTAGCATTATTAAAAGGAAATTTTATAAATCATTAAGGTTTGATGTTAAAATTAAATATGTAGAAGACTATTTGTTTTTGACAAATATTGCTTTGAACGTAAATGATATTGTATATTTAAAACGAAATTTATATTACTATGTTGGAAGGAAAAATAGTTTGTCAACAGGAGAGAGTTTAAGAGACAGGATTACTGCCTTTGAAATAGCACTAGATAGATATAGAAAATACAAGGATGTGTTAGGCGATGCAAGTATTGTTTTTCCGACAAACTTGGCTTATACTGTTTTGCAAAGAGGTTATTTGGGAGAATGGGATTCTCTAATTTCTGAATGTGAAGAGTTTATAAAAAAGAATATTGGTGAGATTTTATTTGATAAAGATATCAGTTTTGGTACAAAGCGGCAGTGTATGATGGTTTATTTAGGTGTTGCTGAAAGATATATAAAATTTAAATATAAGCGGAGAGAATAACAACCTTGTTGATAAACCGAGATATCATTTTTATAAAAGTAAATTTAAATATTTATGCAATAAATATAATACGGGAGTAACTTTTGATGAATTGTAAAATTCCGATTTATGATAAATTTTATTGTTTTTTAATACGCAGAATTACAGGAAACAAAAAGATACCTAAGTGTATTCTCAAACGTTCAAAAAAATATGGTAGATTAGATACACTGGGGAGATATTATTTTGATAAGTATAGCGGAATACCTGTAGGTAAATACACATATGGTTATGAGCATGTATATAGAGATAGCGTAAAGCAGATAGGAGCTTTTTGTTCTATTGCAGAAGACAGCTTTTGGTAGCAAATGACCATAGGTTAGATTGGATTACAACTAGTCCGATTGCTGCGCTTAAGGAATTTTCGTTTGTAGAAAAAAATTATATGAATAACTACATAT
>ULWJ01015122.1_pt1 | contig 12168 bp, 8 predicted proteins | sample 1960221 | NCBI WGS metagenome assembly ULWJ01 (sample SAMEA4835809, study PRJEB28245) | human gut metagenome | biome: gut microbiome; material: fecal sample | place: Denmark | collected 2008 | reverse complement strand
GGTGGTATGTTGACTAACTTCCCGACTATCCGTAAGGCTGTCAAGAAGATGGCTACCATCGACAAGTTGACAAGCGACGGTACCTATTCAAACCTCTCCAAGAGAGAAATTCTTCAGATTTCACGTCAACGTGCAAAGTTGGACAAGACTTTGGGCTCTATCGCTGACCTGACTCGTCTGCCGTCTGCTCTGTTCGTTATCGACGTAATGAAGGAAAACATCGCAGTTCGTGAAGCTAACCGTCTGGGGATTCCCGTATTCGGTATCGTTGATACAAACTCCGATCCTACGAATATCGATTTCGTAATCCCGGCAAATGATGACGCTACTAAGTCAGTAGAAGTTATTCTTGATGCTTGCTGCGCTGCTATGCAGGAAGGTCTGGAAGAACGTAAGGCCGAAAAGGTAGACATGGAAGCTGCCGGTGAAGCTCCTGCCAACAAAGGTAAGAAGAAAGCTACAAAAGCAAGACTCGACAAGTCCGACGAGGAAGCAATCAATGCCGCTAAGGCTGCTGCTTTCATGAAGGAAGAAGAGGCTTAATCATACTGTTGAGAGTTGAGAATTGAAAGTTGAGAGTTACTTTACGGCAATTCTCAATTCTCTATTCTCAACTCTCAATTACTTTATAAGGATATTATTAACAATTAAAATAAAAAGATATTATGGCTGTAAGTATGGCTGATATAACCAAGCTCCGCAAGATGACCGGTGCTGGTATGATGGATTGCAAAAATGCTTTGACTGAAGCTGAAGGCGATTTCGACAAGGCAATGGAAATTATCCGTAAGAAGGGACAAGCTGTTGCAGCTAAGCGTTCAGATCGCGAGGCTTCTGAAGGCTGTGTGCTGGCTAAGACTACGGGTGACTTTGCCGTTATCATCGCTCTGAAGTGCGAAACTGACTTCGTGGCTCAGAATGCTGATTTCGTGAAATTGACTCAGGACATTCTGGACCTTGCCGTGGCTAACAAGTGCAAGACTCTGGACGAAGTAAAAGCTCTGCCGATGGGCAACGGTACTGTACAGGATGCTGTAACAGACCGTAGCGGTATCACTGGCGAGAAGATGGAGTTGGATGGTTACATGACTGTAGAAGGTGCAAGCACTGTGGTTTATAACCACATGAACAGAAATGGCCTCTGCACTATTGTTGCTTTCAACAAGGCTGTTGAAGAAGGACTGGCTAAGCAGATTGCCATGCAGATTGCTGCCATGAACCCGATTGCAGTAGACGAAGATGGCGTATCTGAAGAAATCAAGCAGAAGGAAATAGATGTTGCTATCGAGAAGACAAAAGCTGAACAGGTACAGAAGGCTGTTGAGGCCGCTTTGAAGAAGGCTGGTATCAACCCGGCTCACGTGGACAGCGAAGACCACATGGAAAGCAACATGGCCAAAGGCTGGATTACTGCTGAAGACGTGGCAAAGGCAAAGGAAATCATTGCTACTGTTTCTGCCGAGAAAGCTGCACATCTGCCTGAACAAATGATTCAGAATATTGCTAAGGGCCGTCTTGGCAAGTTCTTGAAAGAAGTTTGCTTGCTGAACCAGGAAGACATCATGGACGGCAAGAAGACAGTTAGAGAAGTCTTGAAAGAAGCTGATCCTGAATTGAAGGTTGTTGACTTCAAACGTTTTACTTTGCGCGCTGAATAATTCCGCTTAGAAACGATTCTATAAAAAGAAGTGGCCGTATATGGAGTTGAATTCCTAAACGGTCACTTTTTTATGCCTCTACAGTTGCAGTGAGACGGATGATGCGTTTATCCCACGGGCTTGGTTTGCGTGTATCCTTCTGCCTTCAGGAGGTCGATGACACGTTGTTTGAAGTCGCCTTGCACGATGATTTCTCCATCTTTGGCACTTCCGCCTACTCCACATTTACTTTTCAGCAATTTGCCCAGTTCTTTCAGATTATTGTCGGTGCCCACGAAACCGGTGACAAGAGTGACGACTTTGCCACCCCGGTTCTTGCGGTCCAGCTGTACACGCAGGCGTTGTTGTGCAGGGGGGAGGGTAGCTTGCTCCTCATCGTCATTCATCTCATAGTTGTAGTCCGGGTTGGTGGAATAGACTATATTCAACCGTTCTTTCCAATCATTATTCTTCATACTTCTTTCTTTTAAACTTCCCAAAAGTACGATATTATGTGGAATTATGCAATTAGAAATTATGTTAAGCTTTTGTTGCATCCGTGTTACTGATTAGAAAAAAAGCACTACTTTTGCCAATCGCAATATTGAGAACTTAAATAAGAAACTATGAGCAGTCCGTTACAGAAAAAAGAAACCATGAAGGTGCCGGAACCTACTTTGCGCCGGCTTCCGTGGTACCTTTCCAATGTAAAGTTGCTGAAACAAAAGGGGGAACGATTCGTATCATCCACCCAGATTTCCAAGGAAATCAATATTGATGCTTCACAGATTGCCAAAGACCTTTCGTATGTCAATATCTCGGGCCGTACGCGTGTGGGATATGAGGTGGACACGCTGATAGCTGTACTGGAGGATTTCCTGGGATTTACCAATATACACAAAGCCTTTCTGTTCGGTGTCGGAAGCTTGGGAGGTGCCTTGCTGCGCGACTCGGGTCTGAGCCATTTCGGTTTGGAGATAGTAGCTGCTTTCGATGTGAAGCCCGAACTGGTGGGTACGACACTGAGCGGCATCCCCATCTATCATTCGGACGAGTTCAAGCAGAAGATGCAGGAGTACGATGTCAATATAGGCGTACTGACGGTACCTATCGAAATAGCCCAGCAGATAACGGATTCCATGGTAGAGGGCGGTATCAAGGCCGTATGGAACTTCACCCCGTTCCGTATCCGTGTTCCCGAGAACATTGTCGTGCAGAACACTTCCCTTTATGCCCATCTGGCCGTGATGTTTAACAGACTGAACTTTAATGAGATCAAGTAATGAAGATTATTGCTGTAGGAATGAACTATGCTCTGCACAACAAGGAGCTGGGACATACACATGAGAATAAGGAACCGGTTATTTTTTTGAAACCCGATTCGGCTATACTGAAAGATGGCAAACCTTTCTTTATCCCTGATTTTTCTGATGAGGTGCATTATGAGACGGAAGTGGTGGTGCGCATCTGCCGTTTAGGCAAGAATATTGCTCCCCGCTTTGCTCGTCGCTATTACGATGCGGTGACGGTGGGCATCGACTTCACGGCACGCGACTTGCAACGCAAGTTCCGCGAGGCGGGTAATCCGTGGGAGCTTTGCAAAGGGTTCGACAATTCGGCAGCTATCGGCACCTTTGTCCCTTTGGAACAAGTGGGCGGCAATGTACAGAATTTGGACTTCCATTTGACGATTGATGATAAGGAGGTGCAACGCGGTCATACATCGGATATGCTTTTTCAGGTAGATGAAATCATTGCTTATGTCAGCCGCTTCATGACCTTGAAAATCGGTGACTTGCTGTTCACGGGTACCCCTGTGGGAGTAGGTCCCGTCAGCATCGGACAGCACTTGCAGGGCTATCTTGGGGAAGAGAAAGTACTTGACTTCAATATCCGCTGAGCGGCATTCGGGATTTTTGTCCGTAAACCTCTATGTTAGCTTACTAAACTTCTGCTTTATAAAGCTAAAGTATCCCTTTACTAATTTCGTCCAAACATCTTTTGTCCAAAGAACTTTGTAATCAACGGGTAAATGTTTACTTTTGTGATGTAATCTTGAACTATAGACAGAGAAACCGTACTGCATGAAACGTTTGTTTGCCATCCTTTTCGCTTTGTTTTGCACTATGCCTTTATTCTGCCAAGATAGAGAGGTGGATTCATTGCTTCGGGTGCTTGATGCATCTGTGCAGGGGCGTGAACGATATACACTGGAACGTCAGTCTCAAATCAATGCCTTGCAGTGCCAGCTGAAGGCTACCCGTTCCGATGCGGAATTACTGGAAATCTACCAGGAGTTGTTCGGCAAATACAGCGCCTACCGCATGGACTCTGCCTTGTGGGCAGCAAATCGTTGCGTGGAAGTAGCCCAGCGTATGTCCGTAGCATCGCATCTCTACTCTGCCCGTATGCGTGTGGCAGAGGTGATGATTGGTACAGGAATGTATAAGGAAGGACTGGAAATTTTGGAAGACATTCCCCAGGAGGAACTGGGTGCGATAGATATGTTCTACTACTATAATCTTTATCATAAAGTGTACACGCTGATGGCATCCTATGCTTTTTCAGAAGAATTGCAGGCGTCATACTCCCGGCTGGCATATCAGTACAAAGACTCCCATTCTGCGTGTGAAGCGTCCCGATTCGCAAGGCTATCAACTGACTTTGGGCGACAAACTACTGTATGAGGGTAAGTATGACGAAGCCATAGGTGTTTTGGAGGGTTGCTATGATATCCATAGCCAGAAGGACTTCAGCCTTGCCATTCCTTCTGTTGCATTGGCAAGCGTTTATGGTGCCAAAGGAGACCACAAGCAGGAAAAGAAATATCTTACCATCTCGGCAATAGCCGACGTGCAAAGCGGAACAAAGGAATACATTTCGCTTTGGAAACTTGCCAACCTGCTCTATGGCGAGGGCGACATAGAACGTGCGTATACCTATATGGAATGCTCCATGCAAGATGCTACCTTCTGTAATGCTCGCTACCGTACGATGGAGATTTCGGGGATGTTGCCCGTCATCAACTCCACCTACGAGGCCAAGTTGCATGAGGAAAAAGAACAGCTGGTCACCTTATTTATATGGATATCCATCCTGGCGGCAGTATTGCTGGTGGCCTTGGTCTATATTTATCATCAGATGAAGCGCCTTTCCCTTGCCAGAAAGACCATGGATGACATGAACAAGGAATTGAAGCACATCAACGGTGACTTGCAGGAACTGAATGCTCGGTTGCAGGAGTCGAACCGTGTGAAGGAGGAGTGCATCGGCTACGTCTTCAACATGTGTTCCGTCTATATAGACAAGCAGGAAGAATTCCGCAAGATGCTGGCAAGGAAAGTGAAGGCCGGGCAGCTGGACGACCTGGTGAAAACCATCCACTCCACCACCTTTGTCACCGGCGAGTTGAAAGAATTCTTCCATACGTTCGACAGCGTCTTCCTGAAACTCTATCCTAAGTTTGTGAACGACTTTAATAACCTTTTGCAGGAGAACGAGCGCATCTATCCTAAAGAGGGCGAACTGCTGACTCCGGAACTCCGTGTGTTTGCCTTGATTCGGTTGGGAATTTCAGATAGCGGAAAGATTGCCACCTTCCTGCATTACTCTTCGCAGACCGTATATAATTACCGCTTGAAAGTGCGGAGCAAATCCTTTCTTTCTAAAGAAGATTTCCTGAATATGGTGCAGAAAATAGGGTAAAACTCCTCCTATGCCCTTTATGTGAATCTACTTTCTTACTTTCTGCTGATTTTCACAATATGCTGTTTTTTAATGTTTTATAGATAAAGCTAATCTGCTTGCGTCTACTTTAAGCTTCTACTCGCCTTTTTCGCGGGACAGTTAATCATATACCTTTGCAACATCGACAAAAGATTAAAGTTAACTGTAGTTTTTTGATAAGTATTAGTTAAGAAGATTGGGTATAAGGATTGCATGGAACCGGGCGTGCTTGGTTCCTTTTCTTGGCAAACATTATTTTTATTAACTATATATTGTATTATATGAAAAGCATGATTAAAATCGCAAAGAGTATTCTCCCGTTGCTGGGATTGCTCTTGTCTTTGTCACTTTCGGCACAAGATATTGCAGTGAAAGGACATGTGAAAGACCACACAGGTGAACCACTGATTGGGGCTAACATCTTGATAAAGGGTACCTCTGTGGGAACTATCTCTGATGTGGACGGTAACTTTACTTTGAAAGCTGCCGTCAATGATATTCTCTCCATTACATGTATCGGTTTTAAGGGCCAGGAACTGACGGTTACCGGCAGCAATACACCGCTCGTCATCACTTTGCAGGAAGACACGGAGATGCTGGACGAAGTCGTTGTAATCGGTTACGGTCAAGTGAAGAAAGGAGATGTCACTGGTTCTCTGCTAACTGTGAAGCCGGACGAGCTGAACAAAGGAAAGCAATTGACTGCCGAAGACGCTCTGGTGGGTAAGGTTGCCGGTGTGAACATTGTACCGGGCAGCGGTGCTCCGGGCAGCGGCGGTACCATCCGTATCCGTATGGGAGCTTCTTTGTCAGCAGACAACGACCCACTGATAGTTATCGACGGTGTGCCTGTCAGCAACGCCTCCATCAGCTCTATCAACCCGAATGACATTGCTTCGTTTACGGTATTGAAAGATGCTTCGGCAACAGCCATCTACGGTTCGCGTGCCTCCAACGGTGTCATCATTATCACTACGAAGAAAGGAAACACCGACGGTGTTTCACGTCCCTCTTTCAGCTACAGTGCCAACGTGACGGTGGGCAATGTGTATAAGAAACTGGATGTACTTTCCGCTTCCGAATATCGCGAAGCCTTTGCCAAGTATGCCAATGCTCCGGAGGCTTTCAAGCTGGGTGATGTCAATACCGACTGGCAGGATGAAATCTACCGCGTGGCAATGGGTACAGACCACAACCTCTCCATGACTGGTGCTTTGAAGAATATGCCTTACCGCGTGTCCGTGGGCTATACCAACCAGAACGGTACGTTGAAAAACAACAACTACCAGCGCCTCAATGCCAGTATCGGTTTGTCGCCCAAGTTCTTCGACAAGCATCTCTCTGTTGACATCAATATCAAGGGTAGCATCGAGGACGAAAAGCCGGTTTCCACCAGTGTCATCGGAAGTGCCGTAGGTTTCGACCCTACACGCCCTGTATATCAGAACTATGACGGTAATGTAGGTTTGGGGTACTATATGTGGATGGGTGTAAGTAATACCCCCATCACGCTAGCTGCCTCAAACCCCGTCTCCGACTTGGAACTTGCCGACAAGCAGAACAAGACCAAACGCTCCATCGGTAATATTGCCCTCGATTATAAAATACACGGTTTTGAAGACTTTCGACTGAACCTGAACATGGGGTATGATTTCCTGACGGAAGACAAACACGATAACATGCCTGACTTGGCCCCCGCCATGTACACCGGCAACGAACAGGATGGTACCGGAAAGCGTTATACATATCATAACGACAAACGCAATACACTACTCGACTTCTACGCCAACTATGCCAAAGACTTCAACGACCATAACCTCAATGCCATGGCTGGTTACGGCTGGCAACGTTTCTGGTACAAGAACCATGATACCACTACCGACACCAAGGGTGAGGATCTTACCTCTCCCAAGCACGAGGAAGCTGAACTCTACCTGCTCTCCTTCTACGGTCGATTGAACTACTCTTGGAAACAGCGTTATATGCTGACTGCTACGTTACGTGCCGATGCTTCTTCTCGCTTCTCGCCCGAGACCCGTTGGGGCTACTTCCCTTCCGTAGCCGCTGCATGGCGTGTGAACGATGAGGCTTTCTTGGCAGACAACAAAGTAGTGTCCGACCTAAAACTCCGTTTGAGCTACGGTCAGACCGGCCAGCAGTCCATCGGTTCCTACTACCAGCATTTGTCCACCTATACTGCATCTTACGATGAGTCCAGATACTTGTTCGGTAACAAGTGGTACACCACCTACCGCCCCAACGGCTACGATCCCAACATTAAATGGGAGACTACGGAAACTTACAACATCGGTATCGACTACGGTTTCTTGAACAACCGCATCTCGGGTACGATTGACTACTACTGGCGTAACACGAAAAACCTGCTGAACGACATTTTTGTACCTGCCGGCAGTAACTTCACCAACCGTATCGAAACCAACATCGGTGATATGGAAAGCAAAGGTCTTGAAATCGGTGTGAACTTGGTTCCCATCCAGACCAAAGATTGGGAATGGAACATCAGCGGTAACTTCACTTGGAATGCCTCAAAGATTACCAAGCTGAACACCATCGACAACGAGAGCAACTACGTAAAGACAGGTAACGCCGGAGGTACAGGCCGCTATCTGCAAGTACACATGGTAGGAGAGACTCCGAATACCTACTATCTACTGAAGCAAGCTTATGACGAAAACGGACAGCCGCTGGACGGTAAATACATTGTCAAAGACGGCTCCATCACTTCTAGCGAAGAAGACTCTAACAAGTACGTCACTGGTAAGAGTTCCAAGGCCCCTTACTATTGCGGTCTGTCCACCCGTCTGTCCTACAAGAATTGGGATTTGGGCATCAACGGACACGGTAGCTTCGGTTTCTATGTCTATAACTATGTGGCTGCTTCCAACTCCTTGGATGCACTCTATGGCAGCAACGGCGTTTCCAGCAACATCCTGCGTTCTACGCTCGAAAACAAGTTTACGCAAGACCGCCAGTTCACCGACCATTTCCTGGAGAGAGGCAACTTCTTCCGTATAGACAATATCACCATCGGTCATACGTTCAATAAACTGTGGAACGACGGGACATCGCTCCGTCTCTCCTTCGCCGTACAGAATGTATGCACTTTGAGCGGATACTCCGGTCTTGATCCGGAGCTTTATGACGGAATCGATAAAAACATCTATCAGCGTCCGCGTACGTTCATGCTGGGAGTTAACCTTAATTTTTAATGACTAAAAACAGATACATGATTATGAAAACTAGATATTTCAAATTAGTAACAGTATGTTTGCTGGCTGTGTCACTTTTTGCTTCTTGCCTGGGCGACCTGGATACATTGCCGCTGGATGATAACGAACTGACCGGTGAGATGGTGTACTCTACTCCCGAGGGCTATATCGGCATGATTGCCAAGTGTTATGCTGCCCTGATACAGACAGGGCAGAAGGGTGGTGACGGAGGAGACGGCGATGTGTCGGGCATCGATGAAGGATATTCTGGTTATACTCGTGCCTTGTTCTACTTGCAGGAAGCTTGTACGGATGAAATCGTATTCCAGTCCGGTGGCAGCAAGGGTGTACGTGCCATGCTTTACTTGAATTGGGATGCTTCTACTGAGATTGTGGGTTATCCTTATTACCGTCTTTTCATGACCATTAACTATTGCAACGAGTTCCTACGTGAATGTACAGAGAGCAAATTGCAGGAGAGAGGTGTGTATGAAGCCTTGAAAGACGAGTATCAATACTATTGTGCCGAAGCCCGCTTCATCCGTGCTTATAGTTACAGTATGCTCTGCGACCTTTACGGTTCTACACCCTTCGTGGACGAAACGATGGAAGTAGGTGACATGCCCGAGCAAGCCACTCGCGAGGAAATCTACAACTTTGTGGTGTCCGAACTGGAAGAATTGACCACCCTGCTGAAAGAACCCAAAAAGAACGAATATGCCCGTGTGGACCGTGTAGCAGCCTGGTTCTTGCTGTCACGTGTTTACTTGAATGCCGAAACTTGGGTAGGAAAGAATGAATACACAAACGCATACAAATATGCCAAAAAGGTAATTACGGAAGGTAATTATCCGCTGGCTTCCGATTATCGCCACATCTTCTTGGCAGACAATGAAACTTGTTCCGAAATCATCTGGCCGCTGGTGCAGGATGCAGACTATGCGCAAGGCAGCGCAGGTACTAACTTCCTGATTAAGGCGTTGATGAATGGAGATATGGGCAACTATATCCGGATAGGTGTGAACGGCACCTGGGGCAATGCCCGCGTAAAGACACAGCTGGTGGATATGTTCGAAGAAGAAGACCAGACTTTTGTGGCAGACGACATCTGGGGGAACGGCAAGAAAGACAAGCGTGCCCAATTCTTCTCTATTGGCCACACCAAAGAAACTTGGGTAGAAGGCAAGGAGTTCCAGAGCGATTTCAATAACGGCTACGCCTGCATCAAGTGGAGAAACGTGCGCAAAGACGGCAGTGAACTGGAACCAGGCGGCACGAAGTACTCCTCTGTCGATTATCCGATGTTCCGTACGGCAGATGCCTACTTGATGGCGGCTGAGGCTATTCTGCGTGGCGCCGAAGGTGGTTCGCGTACCGAAGCGTTGGAGTATGTGAATGAAATCAGAGACCGTGCTTACATGTCCGGCAAATATGGTAATGGCGTATCGGGACGCATCAGCGACAGTCGGTTGAATCTTGATTTCCTTTTGGATGAACGTGCCCGCGAGTTGCACATGGAGTTGGTTCGCCGTACAGACCTGATTCGTTTTGGTAAGTTCACCAAGGGATATAACTGGGACTGGAAAGGTAGTGACAATGGCGTGGCAGGTTCTTACATAGGTAAGGATGTGGACGACAAATACAACCTCTTCCCCATTCCGCAGGACGAGTTTACCACCAATCCTAATTTGACACAAAATCCTGATTTCTTGAACTGAAAAGCTTTATTATCCTATGAATTTTAGATTGAAACGAATCGTTTTTTCTACCATTCTTTTTGCCGCATCGGCTGTGCATACATCGTCGTATGCACAAGCCACGCGCGAAGAAATCTTCGATAACATTGCCGTTACCGGAGGAGTGTATTATGCCTATCCGGCACCGGGTGTACAGACCAAGGCACCGAAGGGTTACGAGCCTTTCTATATCAGTCACTTCGGACGTCATGGCTCGCGCTGGCTGATTTCTGACGAGGAGTATATCCGTGTGATGGAAGTGTTTGAAAAGGCACATCAGGCAGGTAAACTTACTCCGCTGGGCGAAGATGTGCGCAAGCGGTTGGCTATTGTCTGGGCAGATGCCGAAGGACGCGGTGGAGACTTGAGCCCAGTGGGCGTGGATCAGCAGCGCGGTATTGCCGAACGTATGTATCAGGCATTTCCCGAAGTCTTTAAAGGTGCGCCGGAGATGTCGGCATGTGCTACACTCGTAATACGTTGCGTACTCAGTATGGATGCCTTCTGCGAACGTCTGAAGGAATTCAATCCCCAACTGAAGATTGAGCGTGAATCTAGCAACAAATACATGCCTTACTTGAACTTTCATACGCAGGAAGCCATGAAGTTCACTTCGCACAAGGGCCCTTGGTACGAGGAGTTCCGCAAATTCGAGAAGAGCCATGTTCGTCCCGAACGTCTGATGAACTCACTTTTCTCCGATAAAGAGTTTGTCCATAAACGTGTGAATCCGGAGGAACTGATGCGCGGTCTTTATGCGATAGCCTCGGACATGCAGGACGTGGAGCAGGAAGTATCGTTCTATGATATTTTTGAGAAGCAAGAGTTATTCGACATTTGGCAGATACACAACTACAAGAACTACGTGTGCGACGGTCCCTCGCCCATGACCAACGGACTGATGGTGGCAAACGCCAAACCGACACTGGAGAACATCATTGCCGCTGCCGACGAGGCTATTGCTTCGGGTAGAAACTCGGCTACTTTCCGCTTTGCACATGATGGAAACATTATCCCCCTGGCAGGATTGATGAAGTTGGAGAACTGCTATAACGAGGAGGCCGACCCCGATAAGTTCTATCAGGCGTGGTGCAACTACAAGGTTGCGCCGATGGCAGGAAATATACAGCTGGTGTTCTTCCGCAAGAAAGGCTCGCCGGAAGATGTGATTGTAAAACTGTTGCTGCACGAGCATGAAGTAAGTATCCCGGTGAAGACGGATATGGCTCCTTTCTATCACTGGCAAGATGTGAGAGCTTTTTATAAAGGAATTGTAGACAGTCTGCCCGACAGACCGTAACATATTCTTCATACTCCATACCGATTGCACGGTTTACGTTCGATTTTCTTTCCACAAGGGGAGCAAAAAACGGCGTAATCCGTGCAATTTGTGTCTTGTTCCTTCTCTTGTTCCTATTTTTTCCGTACTTTCGTATCAACTTAAAGAAGTAACGATATGAAGATACGTGTAGGTTTCGGCTTTGATGTCCACCAACTGGTGGCAGGGCGCGAACTTTGGCTGGGCGGTATCCGCCTGGAACATGAAAAGGGATTGTTGGGGCACTCGGATGCGGACGTGCTCATCCATACTATCTGTGACGCATTGCTGGGAGCGGCGAATATGCGTGACATCGGCTATCATTTTCCCGATACTGCCGGTGAGTTCAAGAATATAGACAGCAAGATTCTGTTAAAGAAAACAATAGAACTGATAGCTGCTAAAGGCTATTTGGTGGGTAATATTGATGCTACCATCTGCGCTGAGCGGCCTAAGTTGAAGTCCTATATTCCCGAAATGCAACGTACGCTTGCCGCGGTGATGGGAATAGACGAGGATGA
>ULWJ01014449.1_pt1 | contig 12192 bp, 8 predicted proteins | sample 1960221 | NCBI WGS metagenome assembly ULWJ01 (sample SAMEA4835809, study PRJEB28245) | human gut metagenome | biome: gut microbiome; material: fecal sample | place: Denmark | collected 2008 | reverse complement strand
GTTCGGTGTATACGGGAACTCGTGCCGACCATAAACGGGCTTTGGGTAATGACGATATGAAAAGGGTCTTTTGCAAATTGTCACAATCTTCGGGTGCATCTTCGAATATGCGTCGTGCACAAGAATTTTTCATTCTTATGTTTCTACTTCGAGGTATGCCGTTTGTCGATCTTGCTTATCTACGCAAGAGTGATTTGCGTGATAATGTGATCACGTATCGTCGGCGTAAAACAGGCCGTCCCCTGTCGGTGACGTTAACTCCGGAAGCAATGATTCTGGTAAAGAAATACATGAACCGCGATTCTTCTTCTCCTTATCTCTTTCCTTTTTTGGAAAGCCGAGAAGGAACAAAAGAAGCGTATCGTGAATATCAGTTGGCGTTGCGTAGCTTTAATCAACAACTAATGTTGCTGGGAGAGTTATTAGGACTAGGCGATAAATTAAGCTCGTACACCGCCCGCCACACTTGGGCTACGACGGCTTATTATTGCGAAATTCATCCGGGTATTATTTCCGAAGCTATGGGACATTCGTCCATCACTGTAACGGAAACATACCTCAAGCCTTTCCGAAGCAAAAAAATTGATGAAGCAAATAAACAAGTTCTCGATTTTATAAAGCACTCAGTAATAGGATTAAATACCTGATTATTATCCTGTTACTTTGTAGGTAACGGGGAGAAATTCCGGTGCAAATATGAGCATATTTCTTAAAACAACCAAACGAAATCAAACATTTTTTCCAATAAACTACTCAAAAACAGAACTAGGATAGATAAAACACGCGGATTCTTTATTTTAGGGCTTTGTTAACCTCTAAATTATGCCAAAGATTTTCCTCCCCTCTGCCGCTCGTCAGAAGCAGGGGTAAAGAACTTTCATAATCTATCGTATAATTTTTCTGTATTGACTACTCCAAAAGAGCAGGAACAAAGGTTTCCCCGTTACCTACAAAGTAACGGGTTGTCTATTATTGAAACTTAGTGTTTAATAATATATTATTAATGTAATTTTTAAGTAGTTATGAAAAGAAAATTTGTAAAAGTGATGTTCTTCGGGGCGTTGGCACTTTCTACTGTCACCTATGTAGGCTGTAAGGACTACGATGATGACATCGACAATCTACAAACACAGATTGACGCAAACAAAGCCGACATCGCCAAGTTGCAGAGTTTTGTAAAAGAAGGTAAATGGGTAACTAATGTTGAAGACATTACCGGTGGATTTAAGATAACTTTTAATGATAATAAAAGTTATTCTATCACAAACGGTAAGGATGCTACTCCAACGAAAATTGAGATTGATCCGGTAACAAAGAACTGGATTGTCAATGACAATGACCTAGGTATTTGTGCTGAAGGTAAAAAAGGTGATGCGGGAGTAGGAACTCCGGGTAAAGAAGGATACGCACCGCAAATTTCAGAAGACGGATATTGGATAGTTTGGAATGCAGAAGAGGGAAAACCTAAAAAAACAAATGTTAAAGCTACTACAGATATCTATGTAAGTGCTGATGCTAACAATCCATTGGTTTGGGTATTGAATATTCTCAATAAGGAAACAGGAGAATGGGAAAAGGTTTCTATGCCGAAATCTGCTCGTATCACTGGTATGAGTGTGCTCGGTGTAACAGAGGAAGGTACTGTTGATTTAAGATCTACACAAGCTGAAGCGACTTTGTATTATCATAAAGCAACCGCAGACATCAAATTTAATGGAAATGATAAATTTAAGAAAGCAGGTGATTTACTTATTGCCAGAGGTGGTAGTAAGATTCACGCTTTGATTAATCCGGTGAATCTGAAAGCTGCAGATATTCAGGCTTACGAAATCGGTCTGACAGATTCTAAAGGTAATACTAGCTTTGTTGTAGCTAATATTGCAGATAATTTTAGTGTAGATGCTTTGACTCGTGTAGCAGACCCAGAAAAAGAACCTACTGCTAACAAAGGCGTTTATGATTTGACTCTTAGATTTGCAGAAGGAGTAACTGATACAGAATTGGAGGCTTTGAAGGAGAATACTGCTTATGCTCTTACAACAAAAGATGCATGGGGTAATGAAATCATTTCCGGATATGACGTAAAGGTTAAGGCTAAAGCTACTACAGATAGTGACCAACCGGAAGTATCTATTTCTGGTCCTAGCGAAACCTTGACTTATCAAGAAACCTATAAATTGGATGAACTGTTCGGCAGTCAATTGGATAATGTGGTAGCTTACTATTATGAAGTTGCTAAAAATGAAAATATAGAGTTCAAGAAAGATCTTAATACAATTAAAGCGAATAAAGAAACTGAAGCAGAAGTTACCGTTTACTATCTTACTGTTGCTGGAGAAGTAAAGGAACAGAAGGTGACTTTGACATTCCAATATAAGGTTGAAAAAGCTGAGATCAAGGATATGACTTGGGTTGTAGATGGTAAAAAGGTTACAGCTACTTCTGAAATTGTTGGTCCATCAGTAGAAGTTATCAAAGAAAAAGTCGACTTAAGCAGTCCTATAAAAACATCTATTGCTTATACTGACGGTAAGATAACAATCAATGGAGAAGAGGAAGAATACCAAGATGGCATTGAATTGGCATTGGTAGGTCTGGATAAAAACAACAAGAAAGTCTCTAATTTGAGTAGTGATAAAGATAAGATTACTAAGTTTGTAATCGAAGCTACATTCAAACCTGCAACAGTTGCTGCTGTACCTCATACTGCAACAGTTCAATTCAAGAACGCTAGCTCTAGTACCAGCTTAGGTAATGAATTCTTATATGAAACGACATTCAAGATTACTGTAGATCAGCAGAATGATAAATTATTCGTCTTTAAGCGTGCAACCGGTTACTTCTTTGCAGGTAATATTGCCAAAGCTTACGGTACAGTACCTACTGCTGTTACACTTGATAATAATGCTGATGCTACAAAAATTAGCTTCGATCTTTATACATTGTATCAAGACGGTTCTATAACAAAAGAGTATAAAGATAATATCACATTTACAGAAGATAAGCCTTATAGACTGAACAACAAGAACAAGGAATATGCTCCTGCATGGCTTACTGAGGAAGTAGATGATACTCCAACAAAGAAATCAGAAATTAAGGTATTCCCTTATGTTTCTGACCAAGCAAAAGATCAAAATTGGGGTGGTGCTTATACAGGCCGTGATATTACTGTGTCTTATGCACCGTTCGGAAATAATCGTTTGAATGCTATTACAGATAAATTTAATCTGACAATATTATCTGAAATCTATGAAGGTAGTTTCAAGTATACGAAAGAAGATGAAAATGAAGTTGTTATAGGAACAAAAGATAATCCGTATATAATCAAAGGGAATGCTACTGAAATAGAGATATTAGAAGATGATTTCGAAAGACTTGATGCTTCTGGTAATACTTATACATTCAGCAGCAATAAAATCAAGAAGGTTACTGTTGAACCGGATGAAAATGCAAAAACTTATCTGACAGTTAGTGAAGCATTTACAAGTGAAGGTGAAGGACCAGATAATAGTAATAAAATTACTATATCTAAGAAGGCTGATGCTGCAATAATCGCTGAGGCTGTTCCTTGTCAAGTAAGTATTAATATTCTTGACAAATGGGGTAGAACGAAAAAGGCAATAATCTATGTCAAGGTAATGGATCTAAATACTCCTACTGAGTAAATAACTTAAATTGAGAGGCATCCTAATTCTCTTTGAGACTAGAGATGCCTTCTCTTTACAAGTTTTATTATACGAGACAATAAATTCTTTAAAAGAAATATACTGAGAGATCAACTGAAAATTATGCTTGTGAAAGTATATTTTCAAATGTTTGTCTCTTGGAAGGGATGCCTCCCTTATTTCCCACGGGCATCCCTTTTCTGCTCTTAATGCATCTCACTTATCGTACTAGAAAGCAATTTACTAGTCCCTTATTTCCCCAAGACAAGGAGATGTTTTTAAGAATATAAATGCTCGGGCTTGTGAAAGTCCGTGCTTTTATTTATACAACTATAATGTCTGTAGTTAACTAATGTCTTTATATTTTCGACATGGGATTAGATATCCACCACTTATGCTTTTAGAAATATAAAAATAATCAATTATGAAAAGTGTATATTATTATCTGTCAGTGCTGATTATATTTCTTTCAGCATGTCATACCAATAAATCAGAATTAGAAACAATTAAAGTTGCACAGTTTGGAGATGTATTCATATATATACCTCTATATTTGGCAAATACCAAAGGATTTTTCAAAGAAGAAGGTTTGAAAGTTGATCTGATAAACACTGGAGGGGACGATAAAACCTATGCAGCGGTAATTGGTGGTTCCGCTTTATTTGGTATTGCAGATCCTACTTTTGTTGCTATTGCTAAGGAACAAGGAATAGATGGATGTGTGATAGGAAGTATTGTCAACAGTGTTCCCTTTTGGGCTCTGACAAAAAATCCCAATGTTCCTCAGATTACGAATGCCGCGATGTTAGCTCCTTACAGCGTAGCTACCTTCTCTGCTCCTTCTACAGCATATACAGTTCAAACTGAAATGTTCAAAGAAGCTAATTTGCCTACAAATATCAGACAAGGTGCATTTGGAACTTTATTACCTATGCTTGATACCGGCAATGCTGATATCGCCCTTGAATTGGAACCTAATGTTTCAATAGCGGTAGCCAATGGAGCAAAGGTCGTTTATTCTTTTGCTGATAAATATCCGGATTTTACCTTCACAGGTATCACAACAAGTAAAAAGACTATCGATGAAAAACCTGAAATAGTCCAGCATTTTATCAATGCTATTACCAAAGCTGAAAAATTTGCACATGAGTATCCTGATAGTGCCGCTTACTATATGGCAGAACTATACCCTGATGTGAATAAGAATATAATAGCACAGGCCATCAAACGCATGGTAGACTCAAACACATTACCTCAAAACGCAGTAATCTCACCGGAAGCTTGGAAACAAGCCGTTGCATTACGTCACCGTATGGGAGATTTAAAATCATTGGATAATATAGAAAGTGTATTAGATATGAATTTCGCTGAAAAAGCACGTTGACAAAAAAGTTATTGAATATGAAAATCATATTTATGTTAGCCGCAAAAACATATATGTACCTTCCTCTTTTTCTGGCAAAAGAAAAAGGTATTTTTAAATCTGTATTTGAGGCAAAGAGAATAAAGGACGATATAGAGTTTCGCATTTGTGATGGCGATGATGACGCTATTGACAGTATGTTGGATTTTAACAGGCATGCACGTAAATGCAAATTAGACGAAATAGCAATTGCTATTTCAGACCCGACTTCTATATTGCGGCAACATAAAAGTTTTGATAACAAAACAGATATAAAAGTTATAGGCAAATTGATAAACAAATTGCCTTTTTGGGTTATTTGTCCCTATAATGAGGAATTAGATAATAATTCGCATAATGGGTTTATGGATATTAAGGAATTAAAAGCCAAACGTCTTTATACACCTAATAGTTCATACATTACTGCCAACTCTTGCTGTTCTCAACTATTAAATAAAAACAATTATAAAATCAAACCTGTTGATTTTTCCGAAGAAATAGAGAAATGCATTAATGATTCCGAATCCATAGCTCTGACGGGTGACTTAAATTTAATGGCAAGAAAATATATTGAGAACAAAATTTGTATTTACAGCCATATGGCGAATAATAATGATGAAAGCATAGCTACAACTATTATAACCAGCAGATATATATGTAAGCAGTACGAGGACATGCTGGCACTTGTCTTGGAGGCTATTCAGAAAGCCATTTTTATTATATATTCATCACCTGAAATAGCCACAGAAGTATGTTATAAAATCAGTGATGAGATTGATAGTTATCGGATGCCTGACGAAAATATTCAAAAAGAAAAAACAGAAATCATTATATCAATTATTAACAGTGATCATCTATATCCGATGACTACCGATATCTCATTTTCTGATTGGAAAAAAACAGTAAATTATTACCTTTCGCATGGGATAAATATATTTGAATATATGAGGGAGCACAACTCGCCAACCAGACCCAATGAGAATGAAGCATATGTTGCAGGTATATATCAAAAAATGTTCTTCAAAAATCCTGCACACACTGCAGAAAGAAAGATTGTTGAGGATTTTGGAGTAGATTGCAATACTTTTGACAAAGAAATACCATATCATTTGATCAGAAAACTGAAGAATAAGATTTTGTTTTTCATGAAAAAGGATTTTTGGTATATCCTGTGCTTTATTTTATTTGTATGTGTTGTAGGGTATGTGGTATACCAGACTTTTTATAACAATAATCATGATTACATATCGAATGTCGGTTTAATATTTGGTGCATTATCTTTAATATGGGGTATCCTAACTAGTCTGGGGGTATTCCCTAAGTTGAAAAAAACGAGTCGTTATGATGATTGAACTACAAAATGTAGGGTTTGCCTACAATAACAAACATACAGTATTTTCTAATTTAAATCTTTATATTGATAGAGGAGATATTGTATCTATTGTCGGCAATAGCGGTTGCGGAAAAACGACATTGCTGAATCTTATTGCCGGAGTTTTACTACCTTCTAAAGGAGAAATCAAGAAATCGGATAAGAATATAGCCTATTTGATGCAGGATGTCACATTATTGCCTTATAGGACAGCGTGGGAAAACACTTTTCTTGCTTGTGAACTACGGGGAATACCTGTTGACAACATACAGAAGCAGGCTGCCAAAGAAATACTAGACTTATTCAACATAGAAACGGAAGCTCTAAACAAGTTCCCCAAAGAACTCTCCGGAGGAATGAAACAACGGATCGGATTGTTACAAACTCTACTCACCGACGCTTCATTATTTCTGCTTGATGAACCTTTTAACGCCATTGATATTAATGCACTGAACAGTATTAAACTCTATATATGGGAATATCTCATCAAGAGTAATAAAACAATGATCTTTATCACCCATAATATTGATCAGGCATTGCTTTTAAGCGACCGTATTCTAATTATGAGAAGTCCAACTGAGTTATTAGAAATAAAGCCCGCTAAAGAATATTGCTCACTTTCCCCTGACGAAAGAATAGACACAAGCGAATATAAAAAACTTTTTTTTGAAATCGTTGAGAATTTGAAATATGAGAAATAAAATATTACAATGGGTACCATTGACTGTTTTACTGATTGCTTGGGAAGCATATGCTAAATTTCAGTCAGGCTTTTCAACCATGTTTTCTTCCCCTGTGAGAATAATAACATTGTTATATGAGAAAACGGTATCTGGCGACCTGCCATATCATACATTCATAACTGCTTATGAATCATTTGTCGGATTGCTGTTTGGGCTATTCATTGGATGTATTATAGGTTTTATTTTAGTCTATTTTCCAAAATGCTCGAAAATAGCTCATCCTTATATAATAGCACTTAGTTCAATTCCTACTTTCGCATTGGCTCCTCTAATGATTATTTGGTTTGGAACCGGATTGAAAATGAAAATTGTATTGGCATTCCTCTCTACTGTTTTTATTACTGCTTTTCAAACCTATGAAGGAGCAAACAAAATCTCTGAAAGTGACGATACTTTTTTCAAAATCAATCATGCTACCAACAAACAACGCTTTTGGATGCTCTCATTCCCAGCCTCACTGGATTGGGTTATCCAATCACTCAAACTGAATGCCGGCTTCTGTGTTTTGGGAGCATTCATTGGCGAATTTATAGCCTCTGAAGCTGGTTTAGGATATATCATTCTAAAAGCAAGTGGCTTATACGATACCACCTATGTCTTTGCCGCTATTATATGTATTATCTTACTTTCTATGTTTTTTAATTTGTTGGCCGTATTCGTAAACAAATATAAATTGAGGATAATTCGTTTTGCAACAATGAAATATGGTAAATAAATAACTCCTCATAAAACTAAATGTTTTTCAAATGCTTATCTCCTGAAAGGAACGTAAACGCATTTTCCTATGGCTTATATAACTTTGGACGGAAAGGAATATAAAGCGTATAGTTACTATCCGTCGGCTTTCCTCCCGCCAGTGCCGGCGACCATTTCGGCATTCCCTTTACAATACGAAGAGCCTCCTCGGCAAACTCGGAATGAGTAGCTTTCAAAATATGAGGACGCAGAATCACTCCTTCCTTATCAATCGTAAACTCACACAAAGCATATCCCGATATATTCTTGGCTAAAAGATTTGCCGGATAAACCATTTGATCTGCAATATATTCTTCCGGAGTAGTGCCGGACAAATGAGCAAGTTCTTCTATCTGTTTGCCGGAAAGCGACCTCTGCTGAGGCCCCACCTGATAAATTCCGACATACATCGGTTTCTTATAAGCATCCGGTTGCTCCTTAGTGCGCTGTTGCAACTCCTTCAATAAAGCAGCAGCTTCTTCCGCCACCGCCTGTTCCGAAATATCTTCTCCTCTGGATAACATATAAGCCGACTGACAGACCAACACAAGACGATCCATTAAAGAACCTTTTTTCGGGGACCACTTACGTCCCATCTGATTTGCACCTTTCGCATCCGTCGAAGTGAAATAATAAACGACTCCGTCCAAACCTGCCGTAGAACCGTCCAAATCCTGCACCTGACTCGTCACCGTACGAAAAATGGCACCCAAAGACTGATAAAGGGACGAACTGATAACCACCGATCTCGTATCTACCGTCACTGTTCCTTTCTCTGCTTGCCAATAGGTACGCGACAATGTGTTCGAAACCAAACAATAACGCCCACCCTTCTTCTCTACCGACATGGCATACTCGGGCGAGAAAGAAGGAATTGCTACAAAACGAGCATACGGTTGTTGCTGAAAGCCTGTGTTCAATAAAGAAAATACATTGCGATAATATTCGCCCAATTCGCCTGTGTAAGTAGTAAAAGGTTTCACCGGCTCCAGATAATCAATCTGTGCCGTAAGACGAAAAGATAAGGTCAAAAGTAGAATAAAGAAAACAATCTTTTTCATAAGTTGCCGGATTTTCAATGCGTATCGGCAACAAAGATACAAATTATTTCGATGGTTCGTGATAAAATTATATCTTTGCACGGTTTTTACTAAGAAACTGAATAACAATACATCGAAAATATGATAGCTAAGATTGAACAACTTCTGAAAGAGGTAGAGGCTTTGCATGCCTCCAATGCCGAAGAACTTGAAGCTCTCCGCATCAAATACCTTAGCAAGAAGGGAGCCATTAATGACTTAATGGCAGATTTCCGTAATGTAGCTGCCGATCAGAAAAAAGAAGTCGGCATGAGACTGAATGAACTGAAAACAAAAGCGCAGGATAAAATCAACGCACTGAAAGAACAGTTTGAAAGTCAGGACAACGGTTGTGACGGATTGGATTTGACGCGCTCGGCTTATCCCGTCGAACTCGGTACACGTCACCCGCTTACCATTGTAAAAAATGAAATTATCGACATCTTCGCCCGTTTGGGATTCAGCATCGCTGAAGGACCGGAAATAGAAGATGACTGGCACGTATTCTCGGCACTGAACTTTGCCGAAGATCATCCGGCACGCGATATGCAGGATACTTTCTTCATCGAGGCTCACCCAGATGTTGTATTACGTACACATACTTCTTCCGTACAGACCCGCGTTATGGAAACGTCACAGCCTCCTATCCGCATCATCTGTCCGGGACGTGTATACCGTAACGAAGCAATCAGCTACCGTGCGCACTGTTTCTTCCACCAGGTAGAAGCTCTGTATGTAGACAAAGATGTATCATTCACCGACTTGAAACAGGTATTGCTGCTTTTCGCTAAAGAGATGTTCGGTGCAGATACTAAGATTCGCCTGCGTCCGTCATACTTCCCCTTTACAGAACCCAGTGCTGAAATGGATATCAGTTGTAACATCTGCGGTGGTAAAGGTTGCCCGTTCTGCAAGCATACCGGTTGGGTGGAAATCCTCGGTTGCGGTATGGTAGACCCGAACGTACTTGAATCCAACGGCATTAACAGCAAAGTATACAGCGGTTATGCTCTCGGTATGGGTATCGAACGTATCACAAACCTGAAATATCAGGTGAAAGACCTCCGTATGTTCTCCGAAAACGACACACGCTTCTTGAAAGAATTCGAGAGCGCATACTAAAAACAGGTTGAGAGTTGAGAGTTGAGAATTGAGAGTGGCTATGCAGAATAATGTAGCTAACCCTTAACTCTCAACTCTCCATTCTTAACTTCTCCAATTATGAAGGATAGACTCATTACTTCCAGTTATTGTTTCATCTTGGCAGCCAATTTTTTGCTCTACTTCGGTTTTTGGTTGCTAATCCCTGTTTTGCCGTTCTATCTGTCCGAGTTCTTCCAGGCGGGAAATTCTACTATTGGTATTGTTCTTTCCTGCTATACGGTAGCAGCACTCTGTATCCGCCCATTTTCCGGTTATCTGCTCGATACCTTTGCCCGTAAACCTCTCTATCTTTTCGCATATTTCATATTTATGATGATGTTCGGCGGATATCTGATTGCAGGTTCTCTTACCTTATTTATTATGTTCCGCATCATTCACGGTGTCTCTTTCGGAATGGTTACCGTAGGCGGAAATACAGTAGTAATCGACATTATGCCTTCTTCGCGCAGAGGGGAAGGATTGGGATATTATGGTCTAACCAATAATACGGCAATGTCTATCGGACCGATGTTCGGACTTTTTCTGCATGACGCCGGAGTCTCATTTGCAACAATATTCTGTTACGCATTCGGGGCATGTATATTAGGATTTTTATCAGCCAGTCTGGTAAAGACACCTTATAAGCCTCCTGTAAAGCGTGAGCCGATTTCGCTCGATCGTTTTATCTTGCTGAAAGGAATGCCTGCAGGACTTAGCTTGTTGCTACTTTCCATTCCTTATGGGATGACAACCAACTATGTCGCTATGTATGCCCGACAGATAGGACTACACACACAAACCGGATTCTTCTTTACCTTTATGGCAGTCGGCATGGCTATCTCCCGTATCTTTTCGGGAAAGCTGGTAGATCGAGGAAGAATCACACAAGTGATAGCAGCGGGATTATATTTAGTAGTGTTCAGCTTCTTCCTGCTCGCAGGCTGCGTGTATCTGATTCAATGGAGCGACACAGCCTGTACGATTCTGTTTTTCGGAATCGCTTTATTAATGGGCATCGGATTCGGAATCATGTTTCCGGCTTTCAATACCTTGTTCGTCAACCTTGCCCCCAACAGTCAGCGAGGAACGGCAACTTCCACTTACCTGACCTCCTGGGATGTGGGAATCGGTATCGGTATGCTGACGGGAGGATATATCGCCGAAATCAGCACGTTTGACAAAGCCTACCTTTTCGGTGCCTGTCTGACGGTAGTCTCCGCCATTTATTTCAAAATTAAAGTAACGCCTCATTATCATAAAAACAAATTACGATGAGAAAGAAAGAACGTTATGAGAAAGTAATCGCTTGGTTTCAGGAAAATGTGCCAGTAGCCGAAACAGAACTGCATTACAACAATCCGTACGAACTACTGATTGCTGTTATCCTTTCCGCACAATGTACGGATAAACGGGTGAATATCATCACTCCGCCTTTGTATCGGGATTTTCCTACTCCGGAAGCGTTGGCGGCCACCACCCCGGAAGTGGTATTCGAATATATCCGGAGTGTATCTTATCCGAACAATAAAGCTAAACATTTGGTCGGCATGGCTAAAATGTTGGTAAATGAGTTTAATAGTCAAGTTCCCGACAATATGGAAGATTTAATAAAATTGCCCGGTGTAGGAAGGAAAACAGCCAATGTAATACAATCGGTTGTATTTCATAAAGCGGCAATGGCAGTGGATACCCATGTGTTCCGCGTCAGTCACCGCATCGGACTAGTGCCGGACAGTTGTACCACCCCGTTCAGTGTGGAAAAGGAACTGATGAAGAATATCCCGGAGAAACTGGTTCCCATAGCACACCACTGGCTTATCCTGCACGGCCGTTATGTTTGCCAGGCACGCACCCCAAAATGTGACACCTGCGGTTTGCAAATGATGTGCAAATATTTCTGTAACACCTATAAAGTAACGAAAGAGGCACCAAAAGCCAAGAATAAATAACGTTTTAATAGCAGAGAAACGAAATAAATAGTAACTTTGCAGGCGTTCTAAAAGAAAATCTTTAAAACACTTTTAAATAAAAATAGAGTATTATGCAGACAATT
>ULWJ01007083.1_pt1 | contig 12254 bp, 18 predicted proteins | sample 1960221 | NCBI WGS metagenome assembly ULWJ01 (sample SAMEA4835809, study PRJEB28245) | human gut metagenome | biome: gut microbiome; material: fecal sample | place: Denmark | collected 2008 | reverse complement strand
TAGGGGTTGTTCAAACCACTAGTTAACTAGTGGTTTTGATTATTTATGGCAAGCTGTCAAGAAAATGAAATTCATATACTTTCCTGCACCGTGTTCCATAGAAGGTCGGTCACCAATGGCATATGGATTGTCTGTTGCCAGCCAGTCAGCCCAGGCTTCATCAACGCAGGAGAGTTCTGCGATGGACAGCAGACGGGTATGTTCTTCCTGCTCAAACAGTTTTTTTTACCATTGGATGGGCTGAAATGATGTCAAATCTTCTTCTGTCCAGCTCAGAAAAAGTTCTGATGGTGTAGGGGTGGGCAGGGGAGCCTTCCAGCCAGGGAAAATCAGTGCGGCAAATCCATCTGGTTTCAGCAAGGGAAGAATTTTTTCAGAGAAAAATCCTGCTTCTGCACCAAAATAATGATAGGCATCTACACTGATAACGGCATCGAAAAATCCTTCTGCAAAAGGCAGTGCGTTAGCATCGGCATAGATAGGGAAAATTTGCTCTTCCATGCCAAGACTGCGGAAAAATTCATAATTTTCCGTAGGGGAAATCCACAGATCGGCAGCGAAAACAGTTACATCATATTCCTTTGCCAAATAAAGAGAAGACAGACCTTTGCCGCAGCCAAGGTCTAAAATACGCATTCCTTTTTTCAGCGGCAGATTTGCTTCGTCCAAAAGACGAATAACGCTGGGGCCCATGAAGTATGTGCCGTTGCAATAAGGTGTGTAATCAAAGTTTTTTTGTTTTTTCATAGTAAAACATCCTTTTCATTATTTTTAGAAATGGAAAGGGGAATCTTCATAATTTGCTGAAAAAGTTTACGAAAGGTATTTTTTCTGAAGTTTCTGATGTGAATTTCCACGTATGAACAACAGGCAGGAAAATATCACTGCCAGAAACTACCTTTTCATGAATTACAAAGATTCTTACATAACAATGGTCAAATAGACATCTCCTTTTTATTTTTTATGAAAAAAGAACGGTGTTCTTTTTTGCTGAATTTATAAATTTATATTTGCCATTTTCACAGCCCGCAGCACAGCCTGTTCTGTGACTTTAGCAGCCAGAATCCCCACAACATCAACAGGAGCAGTGGGCAGTTCCAGTTCTTCGGTGGACATACAGAACAGTGTGTCGCCATCCAGTGTGGTGTGAATGGGACGAATGCACCGTGCCAGACCATCATGTGCCATACCAGCAACTTTTGCAGCCTGGGCTTTTGTCAGTTTCACATTGGTGGCAATGATGCCGATGGTGGTATTTTTGCCGCCGAAGGAAAGAGAAGATGCGGCTTTGATGACGCCTTCTTCTGTATTGGCAAAGGTGCCGTCAGGATTTTTGGTGCCGGCAATGATTTTGCCGTTTTCCCAGACATCTCCGAAAGCATTGACTGCAATGAGAGCAGCTACGGTGATACCGTTTTCTGTGGTTTCAGCCCAGGAACCGATGCCGCTGTTGCAGCAGTGTTCTACGCCGTTCAGTTTCCCGACCGTTGCGCCACAGCCTGCGCCATAATCCCCTTCCAGAAGGATTTCGTCGGAAGCGGCTTCGCAGGCAGCTCTGCCCATGGCTTTATCAGGGCGTACGAAAGCATCTCCATAACCCAAATCAAAAAGAACAGCAGAGGGAACGATGGGAACTTTTGTGACACCTACATCAAAGCCGATGCCTTTTTCTTCCAGATAGTCCATAACGCCGCTGGCGGCTTCCAGACCAAAAGCGGAGCCACCGGACAGGACAGCAGCCTGTACTCTTTCCATGGCATTGATGGGGTTGAGCAGGTCTGTTTCCCTTGTGCCAGGAGCGGCACCGCGGACATCCACGCCGCAGACAGCGCCTTTTTCCGCAATGACAACGGTAACACCTGTTTTTGCCTCTGTATTTTGTGCCTGACCGACTTTCAAGCCTTTGATATCTAAAATATTATGCTTCATAATTTCCTCCTGAAGGTGTGTTTTCTTTTATATTAACTGCATCCGAAGTCCTTGTAAATGTGGAAAAGCACCAAAGAATCTTGGCCGCCATAGAATGAAATTATCTTGGTGTGTGCGGGAGGAGAAGCAATGGGATATTATCGGGTGACGGGCGGCGGAACCATTGGTGGGGAATACACAGTCAGAGGCAGTAAAAACGCAGTGCTGCCCATTCTTGCGGCTTCCATTTTGTCCGGGGATGAAGTGGTGCTGGAAAATGTGCCCCACATTACGGATGTGTTTGTTTCTCTGGAGATTTTGGAGGAACTGGGCTGCAAGACCAAACTGGAAGGAAGAACACTGACCATTGACAGCCGGAATATTGAGAAAACGGAGATCAGTGAGGAAATGGTGGGGAAAATGCGTTCTTCCATACTGTATCTGGGGGCATTGTTGGGACGAACGAAAAAAGCCTCTCTGGGACATCCCGGCGGATGTACTATCGGACGGCGTCCCATTGATCTGCATCTGCGTGCCTTTGAGAAAATGGGTGTACGAATTCGAGAGGAAAATGAGATTTTCCATTGTGAGGCGCCTTTGCTTTTGGGGTATCACATTTATCTGGAATATCCCAGCGTAGGTGCTACGGAAAATATCCTGCTCCTTTCCGTGAAAGCGGAGGGTACCACGGTCATCCACAATGCGGCAAGAGAACCGGAAATTGTAGCACTAGCTCGTTTTCTTCGGGCATGTGGTGCGGAAATTTATGGAGAAGGGACACCTACTATCATGGTGGAAGGGGTACGGAAACTTCACGGAGCGGTGTTTGAAGTACCTTTTGACCGCATCGAAGCAGGGACGTTTCTTTGTGCGGTTGCCATGACGGGTGGAAAGCTGTACCTGCATGGAGCGGAAAAGCAGTACATGGAACAGACACTGGAAGTTCTGGAGCAGGCAGGATGCGGACTGCGGTACGAGGAGGATGCAGTCTATTTGCAGGCACCCACACGACTTTTGTCGGATTTTACATTGGCAACAGGGCCGTATCCCGCTTTCCCCACGGATATGCAGCCAATGGTCATGAGTCTATTGACATTGGCAAAAGGAACCTGTATGATGAGTGAAACAGTGTTTGAAGCACGGTTTCGCCATGTGGCAGAATTATGCCGCATGGGAGCGAATATACAGGTGCATGGTCGAAATGCGGCAGTTTTTGGCGTGGAAAAACTCCATGGCGCAAAAGTGAGGGCAACGGATCTGCGCAGCGGAGCGGCGCTTTTGTTGGCGGCTCTGGCGGCGGAAGGAGAAACCATCGTCGAAGGCAGCGCTTTTGTGGAACGGGGTTATGAGAAACTGGAAGACGCGCTGACATTTCTCGGCGGACGGGTGCAGCTGGTATCTTAAAAGGTGATTACATGAGAAAAAAAAGAAAAAAACAGATGGAAGACATTGATTTGATGGAGGAACTGGAATATTACCAGCCACGAAAAAAACGGCTGGAAATTCCGCAGAAATATGTCATTGCGGCAGTATTGATACTGCTGGCAGGGGCAGCATTTCTGTTTTCTCCTTTTTTTGCTGTCAAAAATATCCGGGTGGAAAATTCCGAACGGTTTGCCACATCAGATCTTTGTGAAAGAATCGGTCTGAATCAGGGGGATAATGCCATACTGTTTAACCGCTCCAAAGCGGAAGATATTCTGCGGCAAGATCCGTATATCAAAGATGCCAGACTGGTTTGGGAATTCCCTGATACCATGGTTATTTCTTTGACAGAACGGAAGGTAAGAGCCTATGTGCCTTATATGGGTTCTTATCTGTACATAGATGAAGAAGGACGGGTATTGGATGTCCAGAATGTTTATACGGAAGGACTGCCTTTGGTAAAAGGATTGGTATTCTCCGGTTTCCAACGCGGGGAAGTTTTGCAGGTGGAAAACCAAGAATCTTTGCAGGTGATGCTTCAGATTTCCCAGATGATACAGAAATATAACCTGACAGAATTCGCTGTGGAAGTGGATGTATCCAACACATCTGATATTTATGCAACGGTAAACCAGGTTCAGGTACATTTGGGCACCATGGATAATATGGATCAGAAGATACGAACCATGGCGGCAGTTGTGGTGACCATTCCCGTGGAGGACAGGGGGACTTTGGATCTGAGTGATCTTTCCAAGCCCATTGTATTCCAGTATTTGTTGTAAGAAGGTGACGGACAGATGAAACCAAAGGGAATCATACCCGGTATCACAGCTTTGTGTGCCATTTTGGGTATGCTGATTGGTGTGCAGTATAATACGGTGCAGTCTCAGGCAGCTTCGGCGGCGGGAACGGACAATGTGCGTTTGACAGAACTTTCTGCGGAACTGCGCAAGGAACGGGAAGAAAGAGAAGCACTGGAAAAACAGCTGGACAAGCAGGCAGAACTGCTGGAGACTTATGAAGCAGGAGAATCTGACGGTGCGGCTCTGGAATCTTTGCAGAAAGAAAATGAGAAACTGCGGGCATTTGCCGGATTGTCAGAACAGACAGATGCCGGTATCATTGTGACCATGGATGACAGCAAAAAAGATATGGGCGGAGATAAGAATGCTTATCTTGTTCACGCGGAAGATGTTTTAAAAGTCGTCAATGAACTTTTTGTGGCAGGTGCAGAAGCTGTTTCTGTCAATGGACAGCGGATTGTGGCCCAGAGCGGCATCACTTGTGCTGGCAGTGTGATTACGGTAAATGGTGTACGGGTAGCGGCGCCTTTTGAGATCAAAGCCATCGGAGACGCCAGTGTGCTTCAAGCGGCTCTGCGTTTTCCTGGAGGTGTTGTGGATACGCTCTCTCCCTGGGGCATTGTCATTGACATTCGCGAGGAAGCGTCTGTGACTGTTCCAGCTTATACCCAGTCTGCTTTGTGGAAAACAACAGAGGAAGGAGAAGATGCGTCATGAAAATCATCGTTCCTGTCATTGGATTATGTGCGGGGATTCTGTTGGGAATCAAAAGCGGTATCGTCCTGCCTTATGCCATGATGGCTTATGGCGGAGTTGGGATTCTGGCGTGTCTGGATACAGTGCTGGGCGGTGTGCGCGCGGACATGGAGCATCAGTTTCAGATGCGGATATTCGTCAGCGGTTTTTTTATCAATGGAATCGTTGCCATTGGTCTGGTTTGGCTGGGAAAACAGCTGAATATGGATTTGTCTATTGCGGCCATTGTTGTCTTTGGTTCTCGGATTTTTTATAATTTTAGTAAAATTAGAAGATTTTTGTTGAATAAAAGACAAAAAGAGGCTATGATAGGAGAAGAGTAAGAAAGGTCAGAAAAGAAAGTTAAAAATATCGAAAAAAATTATGAATTATTCTGTTTTTGTATGGTAATTCGTCTTTTTTTCATGTATAATTAAAGGCATGATTATGGAATTGGTAGGAGGGGATTTTTTTGCTCGAATTTGACATCCCAATGAGCAATATGGCACAAATAAAAGTAATCGGTGTAGGCGGTGGTGGCAACAACGCTGTTGACCGTATGATTGAAGATGGACTGGACGGCGTGGAATTCATTTCCATTAACACAGATGGACAGGCTTTGGCGAAATCCAAATCCAGCACAAAAATTCAGATTGGTGAAAAACTGACCAAAGGCCTTGGTGCCGGCGGTAACCCTGAAATCGGTGAAAAATCCGTAGATGAAACACAGGATGAAATCGCGCAGGCTCTGCGTGGTTCCGATATGGTATTCATCACAGCAGGTATGGGCGGCGGCACAGGTACCGGCGCAGCACCCAGAATCGCGGCTATCTCCAAAGAACTGGGTATCCTGACAGTAGGTGTTGTTACAAAACCCTTCAACTTTGAAGGCAAAAAGAGAATGAGCAATGCGGAAAAAGGTATCGCGGAACTGAAAAAGAACGTAGATACACTGGTTATCATTCCTAACCAGAGACTTCTGAGCATCATCGACAAAAAGACAACACTGACAGAAGCATTCCGCAAAGCTGACGAAATCCTCAGACAGGGCGTACAGGGTATTGCAGACCTGATCTCCAAACCCGGCGTTATCAACCTGGACTTCGCAGACGTTCGCACCGTTATGGCAGACAAAGGCGTTGCCCACATGGGTATTGGCCGTGCTGCTGGTGAAAACAAAGCGGAAATTGCAGCAAAAATGGCAATCCAGAGCCCTCTGCTGGAAACAACTATCGAAGGTGCAAAGAGCGTCCTGATCAACTTCAGCGGCGACATGAACCTGGGTCTGATGGAAACAGAAGAAGCTGCAGATCTGATCAGAGAATCTATCGATCCCGAAGCAGAAATCATCTTCGGTACAACCATCAACGAAGAACTGCAGGATGAAGTTATCGTTACTGTTATTGCAACAGGTCTGGAAGATGACATTCCCGCTCCCGAACCCAGAAGAGTGGCACAGCCTGTGGAAAAAGCACCTGAAGCAACAGAAGAAGTTGTGGAAGAAAGCGCTGAAGAAACAGCAGAACAGCGCCCCGCAAGAAGATTTGCGGATCTGGATGATTTCGAATCTGAAATCAAAATTCCTGATTTCTTGACAAGAAAGAAATTCTAATCTTCTATACATAAGGAAAAACAAAAACGGATGAATCCCGAAAGGATTGATCCGTTTTTTTGTTGCGCAAAGTGGATGTTTGACAAAAAGCGAAACATAAAATTAGAGAGAATGACTGGTTTTACAACATTGTTCTGGTATAACTGCAATAGTTTTTGTCCCTTATTTTGTATGACATACTGAAAAATCATAGCCTGTTATATTTTGTAATAATTTTCATGTAAAATAGATGTACAAAGTTTTTGGGGAAAGTTTATGAAGAGAGAAACAGGAGGGGAGCAATATGGCAGAAACATTTTGTGGAAAAAATTGTGATTTATGTCAGGAGAAACTGTCGGAAGAATGCAGAGGATGCAAAGAAGGGCCAGGCAGGCGTTTTGGCGGTAACTGTCCCATTGCTGATTGCTGTCGGGAAAAATATCACGCAAACTGCGATACCTGTCAGGAAGCCATGAGTTGTACAAAACGACAGCAGAAAGATCAGATGCAGCAAATACGCATTGCAGAAGCGGCGGCAAAAGAAGAAAAAGAAGTTCAAAAAAGAGAAAAAGCAAAGGTACTGGGAAAATGGCTGTGGCTTTTGTTCTGGCTCCTCATTCCCAATATCATTGCGGGGATTATGTCTAACGAAAGCTTGAAGCCTATCAGTCCAACGATGTACTATATTGGTACTGTTTTGGGGATAGTTGTAGAGATTATTTATTGTATCGTACTGTTTATGCTGCGGCATGTAGAAAAAAATATGGACATGCTGTGATCTGTACCATTGCTGGTGTGATGTTGACTGTTGTGAGCTTGCTCTTGGCAGATGGGGCATTGTTTTTCGCGGTACTGTTTATGTTTGCGACAGTGGCAGCGAGTCTGGCAGGCAGCTACTTCCTGTACTATGGCCATGCAGCTGTATTGGAGGATTTTGATGTGGAATTTTCCGAGAAATGGAAAAAACTGTGGAAATGGCAGATTATCTGCCTCTGTGGCGCAGTGGCTGGTGTGTGCCTGCTGTTCCTGTGGATTCTGGGGGTTTTGTTGGTGTTGGCAAGTGCCATTGGCATTGCTGTGGTCAGCATTGTGCAGCTGGTTTATCTGTATCGTATGGCAGTGCTGTTCCGGGAATATACATAATATGAAAATAAAAAGGATACGCTGTTTTGCGGCGTATCCTTTTTGCTGTTATCGAATCATGTTGTCGATCATGGCGCTGATCTTGTCCCGACTGATTTTTTCCAGAATGGCTTTTTTCACAAATTCGTCTTTGCTGTATCCAAATTGTGCCAGATATTCATTAAGCTGAGCCATGGTGTCGGGATCTATGGTAACGGACAGGCGTTTGCCTGTGGATTTCGGTTTTGTGCTGCTTTTTTTCGCAGTGGATTTTGTACTTTTCTCTGCCATAGGGGTTCTCTCCTTCCTCTGTATTCAGTATATCAAAAAAAGAAAAAAATAGCAGTATGTTTTTTCAAAGGCCGGGCAAAATAAGTGCGTACCAAACAAAAGGAGGCGCACACAATGGAAAAATGTAATGAATGTATCAGATGTACCGTAGACAATTGCAGACACCACCACAACACAAAAAATTACTGCACACTGGAAACCATCCAGGTGGGCACACATGAAGCAAACCCTACCATGGATCAGTGCACAGACTGTCTGTCCTATACAAAAAGATAAGATTGTCTGAATAAGGGAGAAACGGGCATTTCATGAATTTGAGGTGTCCGTTTTTTCTATTGCGATGGGGTTGCGTGGTCGGTATAATGAAAATGGAGGTGTTTGCCATGAGATTATATCTGGTTCGCCATGGACAAACAGATATGAATAAGCGAAATATGTTTTATGGCTGGACAGATGCGGATATCAACGAAACGGGTATACAGCAGGCAGAAATGCTGCGGCAGTATTTCCGGCAGATTCCCATTGATGCCATTTACAGCAGCGATCTGAGAAGAGCAGCTCATACAGCGGAAATCATCGCCGCTGGGAAGGATATGAAAGTACACTATGACAGTGCTTTTCGGGAATTGTATTACGGAGATTGGGAAAACCAGACAGCAGAATACATAGAAACCAACTATAAAGAAGAATTGCGGGGCTGGGTCACAGACTGGAAAGATCTTGCTATGCCCAATGGGGAAAAGTTTTCGGATTTTTACAATAGGGTTGCCGCAGGAATTGACAGATTGGTGGAGAAAAACCGCGGAAAAAACGTCCTTTTGGTTGCCCATAATGGTGCTCTCAGTGCTATGTTTTGTCATTTGACGGGAGCAGGTATGGATGGCTTCTGGCGGTTCGATTCCAAACAGGGGCATTATAGTTCTGTGCTGATTTCCAAAAAGTGGACCACCATTGAAAACATCAATCATCCTTTGTGTCTGGAGGAGGAATGACGTGAAAGCAAAATGTCATAACATAGAGAAGAAAGAGGCTGTTTTTTCTAAAGAGCATCTCTGCGGCGGAAAAATCATAGAATCCTTTATCCCTACCTGTGAGGAAGATGGATTTACCCTTTTGCAGCGGAAACGGGGGATACGGTTGATTTTTGCGGGATTGGAGCCGAAGCTGGACTGGTTTCCTGTGCCTTGTCTTTGGGTTTTTGCCACAGATGAAAAGGGCGGTTCATTTGCCCATAGGGAAGGCAAACTGGAAAACAGCCCCATTTATTATGTGTCGGCAGAAAATAAATGCTGGTATCTGGCAAAAAATTTTCGGGAATTTGTCCGGCTGGTGATTTTTGCGCCAGAATGGATGGAAAAAGCAACAGGAAAGAAAGCTGATTTTTCAGAAGAAACAAAAGAAGAAAGAGCGAAAATGGGTATGGTTTTTGGTCTGGAACCGCCGAAAACAGATTTGCTGGCTGTTGTGAAAGCAACGGAGGAAATCCGTATTTTTGCCAGTCAAGCAGAAGCGGAAGCAGAATATGAACTTTTATAAGGGGGAGAAGTTATGAAAAAACGAGGAATACTGGCGGCGTTGGTCATGATTTTTGCGCTGGCAGGCTGTGGCGGAGAAGAGCAGGCAGAAGTGGCTGCCCAGGAAGCTATGGCTGACACCATGATTAACTCTGGCAGTGCTGGCGGCAGTAGTGGATTTTCTGAAACATATGAGATGGAGAAGCTTTGCATTTTTATGTGAGAAACACACGACCGGAAAGCGATGTGTACACGGAACTGAAGGTAAGTATTCTCTGCGACGAAGAAGAAGTGGCGCAGGAAGTGATTTTGCCGGGAGAATCCGCAGTGGTGACAACCGTGCTGACAGAAAAGGAAAAAGAATATACCTGTAAGGCGGAGCCGGGGAAAAATGGTGGAGATATGGCTTTGTGTTATGCTATCGTCCAAGGGGAAGCCGAAACGGAGGATGCGGCAGCGTTTTTGGATGAAATGGTTGGTAAGCAGGAATAAAAAAACGCGAAAAACCGTTGATTTTTCAGGCAGTCTGACGGTTTTGAAAAAAATACGTTCTGTAAAGGAAAAATACTTGACAGCCGCCCTCTTTTCGGATACAATAACACAGGTGGTTGTAAAGTGATTTTACTTTACAGGAGGAAAAGACCATGGATGAAATCTTACATCTGACACTGCTCTACGATTTCTACGGTGAGCTTTTGACAGAGAAACAAAAACAGGTATTTGATCTGCACTATCAGGACGATCTTTCCCTTTCGGAAATCGGAGAGGAATTGTCCATCAGCCGTCAGGCGGTGCAGGATCAGCTGAAGCGGACAGAAAAAATCCTTATGGATTATGAACAGAAGCTGGGGCTGGTAGCCAGATTTCAGGCACAGAAAAAATCTGTACGGGAAATGCTGGATATTTTACAGGAGATGGAAACCGACGGTCTTTCAGAAAAAAGAATCCGCCAACTGGAAAAAATGAAACAGATTGCCGAAGCAATATTATCCTGAGAGGAGGGCGGTCTATGGCATTTGAAAACCTTTCCAATAAGCTGCAGGATGTGTTCAAGCAGCTGCGGGGCAAAGGCAAGCTGACAGAAGCAGATGTAAAAACCGCCATGCGGGAAGTAAAGATTGCGCTTCTGGAGGCAGACGTAAACTTTAAAATCGTTAAAAACTTCATCAAGACTGTTACGGAACGGGCTGTTGGCACAGAGGTGCTGGAAGGCCTGAATCCGGGACAGCAGGTGATTAAGATTGTAAATGAGGAGCTTATCTCTCTCATGGGTACCACACAGAGTCAGCTGACTTTTGCGAAGCGTCCTCCCACTGTTTATATGATGGTAGGTCTGCAAGGTGCCGGTAAAACCACCAGCAGCGGGAAGCTGGCGGGACAGCTACGGAAGCAGGGCAGAAATCCTCTGCTGGTAGCCTGCGACGTGTATCGTCCGGCTGCTATCAAACAGTTGCAGGTAGTTGGGAAAAACTACAACATTCCCGTATTTGAAATGGGGGACAAACTCAGTCCCGTGGAAATTTCCAAGAAAGCGTTGGAATACGCAGCGGAAAACCGCAATGATGTCATCCTCATCGATACAGCAGGTCGTCTGCATATCAATGAAGAACTGATGCAGGAACTGCAGGACATCAAGGAAGTGGTAAAACCTCAGGAAATCCTTCTGGTGGTTGATGCCATGACTGGTCAGGATGCGGTGACCGTAGCGGAAAGCTTTGACAGCCAGCTGGGCATTGATGGTATCATCATGACAAAGCTGGACGGCGACGCCAGAGGCGGTGCGGCACTTTCTGTCAGAAGCGTAACCAACAAGCCCATCAAGTATATCGGTATGGGGGAAAAGATGGAGGACTTGGAGCCCTTCTATCCCGACCGAATGGCTTCCAGAATCTTGGGCATGGGCGATGTGCTGACACTCATTGATAAGGTGCAGCAGAACATCGACGAGCAGGAAGCCAAGGAAATGCAGAAAAAAATGCTTTCCAACGAATTCACACTGGAGGATTTCCTTTCTCAGATGCAGCAGATCAAGAAAATGGGTCCGCTGAAAGATCTGATGGGCATGATTCCGGGTATGAATAAATTTAATCTGGACGAAGCCTTAAACGGCGTTGACCCGTCCAAGGAAATGGCGAAAACAGAAGCCATCATCCAGTCCATGACAAGAGAGGAACGGTTGAATCCTTCCATCCTCAATGGACCACGGAAAAAGCGTATCGCCAACGGCTCCGGCAGAAGCATCGCCGAAGTTAATCGTCTGCTGAAACAGTTTGAAGAAATGAAGAAAATGATGAAGCAGATGAACAACATGCAAAAAGGCAAAAAGGGCAAGCTTCCTTTTTTCCGATAAACTTTTTATGAACACTTGCAGGAGGTGAAATGAAATGGCAGTAAGAATCAGACTGAAAAGACTGGGTGCAAAGAAAGCTCCTTTCTATAGAATCGTTGTAGCAGATTCCAGAACATCCAGAAACGGTAAATCCATCGACGAAATCGGTTACTACGATCCTACAAAGGAACCCGTTGTTCTGAAAGTTGACGCAGAAGCAGCTAACAAATGGCTGGCAACAGGCGCACAGCCTTCCGAAACAGCTAAAGCTCTGCTGAAAAAAGCTGGCGTTATCGGCGAATAATTCGTAACGGGGGCCAATGCAATGAAAGAATTACTGGAAGTAATCGCAAAAAATCTAGTGGAACATCCCGAACAGGTGCAGGTTTCTGAAAAAGAAGGCGAACGCGCTTGGATTTTGGAACTGAAAGTTGCCCCTGAAGATATGGGCAAGGTCATCGGCAAGCAGGGCAGAATTGCAAAAGCAATCCGTACTGTGGTAAAAGCGGCGGCCATCCACGAGGATAAAAAGATTA
>ULWJ01020967.1_pt1 | contig 12333 bp, 9 predicted proteins | sample 1960221 | NCBI WGS metagenome assembly ULWJ01 (sample SAMEA4835809, study PRJEB28245) | human gut metagenome | biome: gut microbiome; material: fecal sample | place: Denmark | collected 2008 | reverse complement strand
CCCCCGACATCTGCCGCTACTTGTTTCGGAAAGCGGTATTTCGCACCCCGAAACCATCTGCCGCCTGCGCACCGCCGGTTTCCGAGGCTTCCTTATCGGAGAAACCTTTATGAAAACCCCGCAGCCGGGAGACGCGCTGAAAGGCTTCATACAAGGCATCGAGAAAACCGAAGCACAGAAATCTTTGTGAGCAATGAATAATGAATCATAAATATAGTAAACAGTAACTCCCATGGCTTCTCTTATTATCAAAGTATGTGGTATGACCGAAGCGGAAAACATCCGCAATGTAGAGCAACTGGACGTAGATATGATAGGTTTCATCTTCTACCCCAAGTCTCCCCGTTGCCTGTGCGAAATGCCGGCATACCTGCCTGTGCACGCAAAGCGTGTCGGCGTCTTCGTAAACGAAAACAAGGACGACATCCTGATGTACACCGACCGTTTTGCGCTGGATTATATCCAGCTCCACGGCAACGAATCGCCCGAGTACTGCCGTTCTTTATGCAACAACGGCCTGCATCTCATCAAGGCTTTCTCCATCGCGCACCCCAAGGATTTGGCGGCCGTCTCCGCCTACAAGGGATTATGCGACTATTACCTGTTTGACACCAAAACGCCACAGTATGGCGGTTCCGGCAATCAGTTCGACTGGAACCTGCTGCTTCGATACACCGGAATGACACCCTTTCTGCTCAGCGGCGGCATCAACCCTTACAGCGTCAAAGCAATCAGGGAGTTCCATCACCCCAAACTGGCTGGCATCGACATCAACAGCCGCTTCGAAACGGCTCCGGGCAAAAAAGACGTGGAACGCATCGGAAAATTCCTTCAGGAAATAAGAGGCGGCGAACCTGCCGGCAAGTAGCACCGCTACCCGCCGATAACGTAACAGACAACAATAAATCCATAATAACGTACTCACTATGAACCGTATCAACCAACTTTTCCAGAACAGCCCCCAAAACCTGCTGTCTATCTACTTTTGTGCCGGCTGCCCCACGCTCGACGGCACAGCCGATGTTATCCGCACGCTCGAAAAGAACGGAGTGGATATGATAGAAATCGGCATCCCCTTTAGCGACCCCATGGCAGACGGTATCGTCATTCAGGATGCCGCCACCCGCGCCCTGCGCAACGGAATGTCTCTCCGCATCCTCTTTGACCAGCTGCGTGACATCCGCCGCGATGTCCGCATACCGCTGATATTGATGGGGTATCTCAATCCTATCCTGCACTTCGGCTTTGAAGCCTTCTGCCGGAAATGTACGGAATGTGGCATCGACGGCGTCATCATCCCCGACCTGCCCTTCAGGGAATACGAGGCGAACTATAAGGCCGTCGCGCAAAAGTACGACATCCGCATCATCATGCTCATCACCCCCGAAACCAGCGAAAAGCGCGTCCGCGAGATAGATGCCCACACCGACGGATTCATTTATATGGTGTCGTCGGCAGCCACCACCGGCGCGCAAAAGGATTTCGACACCCGGAAACAAGCCTACTTCAAGAAGATTCAGGACATGAACCTGCGCAATCCGCGTATGGTAGGTTTCGGCATCAGCAATAAACAGACATTCGATGCCGCCTGCTCCCATTCGTCCGGAGCCATCATCGGAAGCCGCTTCGTCACTCTGCTCAACGAATATAAAGGAGATGCCGGAAAAGCCGTCGCGCACCTGAAAGAGGACTTGGAGCAAGGATGATAAAAGGGTTATTACTTTATCATTACCACCTTATTACTTTTTTTCCTATCTTTGTGCCCGAAAAAGAAGAAAAACGAGATATTTATGAAAGCAGATTACCCTTCCGTTCTCTTAATTTACACAGGCGGAACTATCGGAATGATAGAAAACCCGGAAACCGGCGCACTGGAAAATTTCAATTTCGACCACCTGCTCAAGCATGTCCCCGAATTGAAACGCTTCAACTACCGCATCTCGTCCTATCAGTTCGACCCGCCCATCGACTCCTCTGATATGGAACCTTCTCTGTGGGCCAAGATTGTCGAAATCATCAATGATAACTACGATAACTTTGACGGCTTTGTCATCCTGCACGGCACCGACACGATGGCGTATACGGCATCGGCGCTCAGCTTCATGCTCGAAAACCTCGCGAAGCCGGTTATCCTTACCGGTTCGCAGCTACCTATCGGAACCTTGCGCACGGACGGAAAGGAAAACCTGATTACTTCCATCGAAATAGCCGCCGCCAAGCATCCCGACGGCACCGCCATCGTTCCCGAAGTATGCATCTTCTTTGAGAACGAACTGATGCGGGGCAACCGGACAACCAAAATCAATGCCGAAAATTTCAACGCTTTCCGCTCCTTCAACTATCCCGCCCTGGCAAAAGCAGGCATCCATATCCGCTACAACGAGCACAGCATCCGCCGCCCCGACCCTGCACGGCCGATGAAACCGCATTATCTCTTCGACACCAACGTCGTAGTCCTCACCCTGTTTCCGGGCATTCAGGAAAGCATCATCAATTCCGTACTACACGTTCCGGGGTTGAAAGCGGTGGTTCTCAAGACATTCGGTTCCGGCAACGCTCCCCAAAAGGAGTGGTTCATCCGGCAACTAAAGGATGCCACAGAGCGCGGCATCGTCATCGTCAACATCACTCAGTGCCAAAGCGGTGGCGTAGAGATGGGGCGTTATGAAACCGGCCTGCATCTTCTTCAAGCCGGCGTTATCAGCGGCTACGACAGTACGCCCGAGTGCGCCGTTACAAAGCTCATGTTCCTGCTCGGACACGGGCTGGACCAGACAGAAATTCGTCACCGGATGAATTCGGATTTAGCAGGGGAAATTACAAAAGAGTAATTTCCTCTTTTTTTCTTCTCCCCCCCCTTCTGACTTTTTCCCTCACCCGCCCTGGATAGCATTTACAAGTTTTCAAGACCGGTAAATGACCGGATTTAACAAAATATCCACCCTATTTTATCAAAAAAGACAATATTTACAACTAATAATCCGAATAATATGGCTATTTTTGCGGCGTAAACGAGCTGAAAGTTGATTATTTTATTCAAGAAGCAAACAAAACATCAGAAATTTTTATAGATTGGCTTATGAAATTATTCTACCGTTTTTCAGTTATGGCAGCCATAGCCGGAACTTTGGCGTTTGCCGGTTGCACGGACGATGTGTACGATCCTGAAAGGGGGATTCAGACGGAACCGAAAGAAAATCCGTTAGGAGAAGATTTCGCCGCCCCTGACGGTTTTAACTGGTCTATGATTAACACCGTAAATCTGAACGTCGAGGTAAACGACGAGTTTGACGGTCGATACAAGTACCTTATCGAAGTATTCACCGTCAACCCGATATCCGATGTAAGCGCCGCGCCTATCGCAGTGGGTACCGCCGATAAGGACGGAAACTACAACGCGGAAATCAACGTCTCCAAAGCAACCGCGAGACTGTTCATCCGTCAGACCGACCCAAAGCAGCGCAAGGAAGTCTACGAATACGACATTCCCGAAAACGGCGGAGCATTGGAGTGTAAGTTATACAGCGTTTCAACCGGCACAAAAACAAGAGCGGCAAGCAGAGTTACAGCCAATTCCAACCCGGCAGCCGAAGCAGCCCGGGCAGCCGGCATAACGGAAATCGCCGATAAGGAATATAAGGAAACGGAAGTCATCCCCGCCGTCCCGGGCACATCGGACGGCTATATCTCCGACAATCCTTGGGATGAAGGCGTACTGGCCGACGGCGCCGAGTATATTATAGGAAAGGAATACACTTCAGCCTCTCCCTACCTTGTGCAGCTAAGAACAAACAGAGGCAGGGCAACCGTATTCGTACAGGGTGTTTGGAAACTAAGCGATAATCATTCAAACCTCGATATATATGTAATGAACGGCGGTAAAATCATCGCCAACGCCCTTACCGTCGGCAACAACAATACCCTCGCCCTGCAAAGCGGCGGCAGCCTCGAATGTACCTCTCTCAAATTAGGATGCCCCACCAAGAATTTCGGAAGCATCAAGGTCGGCAAAGAGCTGAGCATGAATCTCGGAAACCGCCCGGAATTATTTAACGCGGGGAACATCGAAGCAGACGATGAAATCACTATCAACGGCAGCAACGTCATCAATCACGGCACATTAAGCGCCCATGAATTCAACTTCGTAAATGCCCGGATACTGAACAAGGCGGATTTAGCCAGCGCCACCGATATAGACCTCAACGGCAGTCAGCTATTCAACTACGGCAATATCAGCTTCGACGAAGCGGACGGTGAAATAGAAACCAACAACTCCACCGCAACCGCCATCGTCAACCACTATGAAGCCCGCATCAGCGGTCATGAAATAGAAGGCGGCCTGTCCGTCTACAACGACGGTTTCATCGAAACATCCAAATTCACGAACTCGTCATCCGATGTTCTATACAACAGTTGCACCGTCATCGTCAAAAAGGAATTCAAGTTCAGAAACGTGACATTAAACAAAGGCTCCATCACTGCCGGCCGTGCCGACGAAACCGACACCGAATGGCTGCCCGTACCCGAAATAGAAACCCTGAGCAATGCCAGGTTCACGCTGACAGACGGCTCCATGATTAAAGCCAAAGAGTTCAGAGTAAAAAGCGGCGACGTCATTTTCCGGGCGGTGAACGTCACCAACGACGACAAGTCGATGATTAAGGCCGGAACAATTAAATTCGAGCAACCCACTACCGTCCAATTGTTAAGCAACAATCTGGTCATAGAAGGAAAGATAGAAGGCCCCGACCGGTATCGCCCGTTTAAAAAGAACGAAAGCGTCAATACCGGTTATGACGAATCCAAATACACCATCGAGACTTGCGGCGGCATCTACGACGAAGGCAACAAAGGCGAAGAAGAGAAAGACCCCGACTTCCCCATCGAAATCGAAGACAGCGACGTATACACTTTCGCCTTCGAGGACAACTGGCCTGTATACGGTGACTTTGACATGAACGACCTCGTAATCGTAATGTCCAGAAAAGAGCTGCAAGTAGACAAAAACGGCATCGTGACCCGCCTCAGAATGACCCTCGAATTACGCGCGACAGGCGCCACCAAGACATTGGGAGCAGGCATCCGCTTCACCAAATTCCCCCGAAACATGAAGCCCGATAAATTCAGAATCGGCGGTGAGGACGTATCATTCGAGGAGCGGCAAAGCATCCCCACCTATATCCTCTTCGGTGACGCGCGCACCGAATTGTGGGGCGGCCGATACACCGACACGGAGAAACGCATCAACACCATTGTCGGCGGTCCGTTCAAAAAGGACACCAAGGAATACAACATTATCATGGAAATTCCCGCCTCTGCCAACGTGAAGCCGGAAGACCTGAATATCAACCACATCGATATCTTTGCCATCACAGCTCCCGCCACAGCCAAAGGAAAGCGCACGGAAGTGCACATAGCGGGCTTCGCTCCGACCGACTTGGGCGGCACTCATTACTTCAACAGCGGTAACGACGGCTCATCCGCCGCCGAAAACAGGTACTATCTCAGCCAAGAGAACCTTGCCTGGGCGGTCGTGATTCCCCAAGAGTTCGCATGGCCTGCGGAGAACAAGAAAGTCACGATGGTATACGATAAGTTCCGGTCGTGGATTACCACCGGCGGACAACAAGACAACGACTGGTACCGGTCGCACAACCAAGACGTATATCCCATTGAAAATCTGACTCCGCTCAATAAAGACTAAAGTACACCGATATACACATTCTCACGCTTTTTCTCACTTTGCCGTTAAAGTAGGTTAACAAGTCTTCATTGTTATTAGCAATCGGACGAGTTTAATAAAAAATAATAGTTACTTTTGTTACTGCATAGTAAACAAACAAAGCAACAGCGCTATAATAAACAGAGCAATGAAAAAAATCTTATTGGTTGATGACAAAGCCACCATAGGCCGCGTACTCAAGATCTATTTAGGGACAGAATACGACCTGGAATATTTTGAAAACCCCTTAAAGGCCCTTGAGTGGCTTAACGAAGGCAATATTCCCGACCTTATCATCTCCGACATCCACATGCCCCATATGCGTGGCAACGAATTCCTGTACTATCTGAAAGGAAACGAGCTGTTCAGGCACATCCCCGTAGTGATGCTCTCCAGTGAGGAAAGCACCGTCGAGCGCATCCAGTTGCTCGAAGCCGGGGCGGCGGATTACATACTCAAGCCATTCAATCCGCTGGAACTCAGGGCGCGCATCAAGAAATACATCTAAAAAAGCAGCAAGGAAGATATGTTATATTATATCTACATAGGAAACGGCCAAACCGCCATCGACCATCTGAGCAAGGTTACGGATGGCATGTTCGTTACTGTTTCCTGCGCCGATAAAGCGGCCGTCATCATAGACGGCATCCGCGAACGGTATAACACATCCATCCTTTACGAGCAAACCGACCCCGGAAAGGACTGCCTCGACATCGCCTGCCTTCACAGGAGATTTCCACGCGTCTACATCACCCTTATCACCGAAGGATTGCAGGCAGAAGAGCGCAAGGCCTATCTGCTGGCAGGCGTCAGCAACACACTGCCGCCGCAGGCCGACGCAGAGAGCATCCGCAGCATGACCCGGTTCCTGCAGATACGCCAAAAGCATAAAATGCAGGAATTCAGCCGTACCCACCGGAAGATGCTCAACACGTTTCACCTGCCCGCATGGAAACGCGCGTTCGACGTATTATTCGCCGCATGCGCATTGGTACTCCTTTCTCCGCTGCTCATCGGCACAGCCGTCGCCATCCGTCTCGAGAGCAAAGGCAAGGTCATTTACAAGTCGCAACGTGTAGGCAGTAATTACCGGATATTCAACTTCCTGAAATTCCGTTCCATGTACACCGATGCGGACAAACGGCTGAAAGAGCTCAACGCCCTCAACCAGTACAAGCTGGAAGAAGAAATAGCGGACTGCACTCCCGACATCCGTTTCGACGAGCTTACAGGCTCCCCCGACGAAGAAGCCGGCCTGCTGATTTCGGACGATTTCATCATACCGGAGAAAGATTTTTTGAAACAAAAAGCCCAATCCAAAGAAAGCCCGTTTGTCAAGATAGAGAACGACCCGCGCGTCACACGCATCGGCCGTTTCATCCGCAAATACAGCATCGACGAGCTTCCACAGCTATTCAACGTTCTAAAGGGCGACATGAGCATCGTAGGCAACCGCCCTCTCCCGCTCTACGAAGCCGAGCTGCTGACCAGCGACGCGTACATAGACCGCTTCATGGCGCCTTCCGGACTGACCGGGCTTTGGCAAGTGGAGAAACGCGGCGGAGCCGGCAAGATGTCGGCGGAAGAACGGAAGCAGCTCGACATCAAATACGCGCAGGAATTCAGTTTCCTGCTGGACATGAAGATACTTCTCAGGACGTTCACCGCTTTTGTACAGAAAGAAAACGTGTAATCATTAAAACCAAAAACAAGACAGACGAATGATAAAAGCCCGTACATATACCTTATTATATCTCTGTGCAGTTACACTTATTCTGTTCCTGTCACCCCTGCCTGCCGGCGCCCAGAAAGACATGACGCGTGAAGAGCGAATCAAAATCCTGGAAGCGTTGAAAGAGAGCGACGCCATTCTGGAAAAGAGCATCTCGGGAGACAACCTGCCGGAGACGCGGCACTACATAGAAGGCTTCGAGCTGCCGCCCCTTTCCGTATTCATGGATGCCGTGATAGAAAACGCCACCGTAAAACGGGCGCAGTCCCAGGTAGAGCAGGTAAAGAACCAGTACCGCATAGAAAAAAGGAACTGGTGGAACTACTTCCGGCTGAACGGGAACTACGCCTACGGGCGTTACAACGTGCTGAACGACAACAGCGACTCCTTCACCGACTGGTATCAGTCCACCACAGCCAGCTCCCGCCACACCTTCAACGTAGGCGCCAGCTTCAGCGTAGGCCTCGGCGATTTGTTCAACCGCCCGCTCCGGCTGAAAAACTATCGTTACAACATCGAGCAACTCCAATACACGCAGGAAGAAGTGATGGAAGAACGGCGGCTCAAAGTGCTGGAAGCCTATAACAATGTGACGGCGCAACTGGCAACCATCAAAGCCAAAGCGGAGAATGCCGCCCTCTACAACGCCCAGATGAAAATCTCGGAGAACAATTTCATACAAGGCAAAATAGACATCATCTCGCTGTCATTGGAGCGCGCGCGCCGTTCCGGGGCGGTGACTTCCTATGCCGAGGCGCGCGTCTCGCTGCATAACGCCATCATTTTACTCGAGATGCTGACCAACGTAAAAATAATCAAAGGGAAATAAAGTCTTATGGATATAGTACAGTTTATAGCCCAATTCTTTTACCGCATCCGTTACTGGCTGTTGTGGGGCGGATTCATCGTCACCGTGCTGGTGGCGTACTTCACCCAGTTCCTGCCATTCAGCTATACTGTAAACAGCAATATCTACGCCGGCGTCACCAACGTCACCAACATCGACGGCAGCAAGGTCGAGAACATCAGCAGTACGTTCGACAATCTCATCAACATCGCCAAGTCCAAAAGCACCCTGGAGCAAGTCTCGCTCCGCCTGCTGGCCACCAACCTTGTGTATGGCGAGGAGTGGCAAGACAATATGTACATCCAGGCAAAGCACTACCGCCAACTCCTGCAAAGAACTCCCAAAGAAGTGCTGGCTCTGGTAGACCGTTCCTCGTTGGAGAAGACCGTCGGGAACCTGCAAAAATACCGTCAGGAAAGCGCCGCTAACTTCGTATATTCCATGTTCAGCCGTCCCACGGAGTTTTACGGCTTCGAGGCGCTCGACCAAATCATCGTAAAGCGTCTGGGCACGAGCGACCTGATAAGCTTCACCTACACAAGTTCCGACCCGGGCATCACCCAAAACACCATCCGGATTTTAGAGGACGAGCTTATCAAGGCATACGAAATACTCCGTTTCAGCGCCACCAACAGCGCCATCGCTTACTTTGAGGAGCAAGTGAGGCTCGCCAAAATCAACCTCAACAAAGAAGAAGACAACCTGATGCGCTATAACGTAGAACATTCGGTAATCAACTACGACAACCAGAGCAAGGAACTGGCCATCACCAAATACAACCTGGACGACCGCGAGGAACTCGCCCTGCGCACCTACCAGAGCGCTGTGGCGCTCCGCCGGATGCTGGAAGACAAAATGGACATCCGCGCCAAGATAATCCGCGACAACACCAAGCTGCTCAAAGAGCTTGAGAAAGTAACGGAGCTGAACCAGAACATTCTGGAGCAGGAAATCTTCTCGACGGACACGGAGCTGAAAGACAACAGGCAGTTGCAGCAAAACAAAACCGATTTACGGAACTCCGAAGACAGAATCAGCCATATTTCCGACAACCTCAACGAATACAATTTCACCAAAGAAGGGGTCGGCATCGATAATATGGTAACGGAATGGCTGGTGGCGTGCATCAACGAGGCCAAGGCGCAGGCCGAGCTGAAAGTCCTTCGCGAGCGCCGGAACGACATCCTGAACCAATACCGGGAATTCGCCCCCGTGGGCACACAGGTTAACCGCAAGGAGCGCGCCATCGGCATAGCCGAAGATACCTACCGCGAACAGCTCCGCGGCCTGTCCGAAGCGCGGCTCCGCCTGCAAAACATCAAAATGACCACCGCCAACCTGCAAATCATCGCCCCGCCCGAGTTCCCGCTCACCGACAACGGGCGCAAGCGCATGCTCTACATCGTGGCAGCCCTGATAGGCAGTTTGATATTCATCACTTTCTACTTCCTCATCATCGAGCTAATAGACCGTACGCTCCGTGACGCCGAACGCAGCCACCGCCTTAGCGGCCTGCCCGTCATCGCCGCGTTCAACGGCATCAGCAACCTGAAATTCCGGGGATTCCTGAAAGTATGCAACCGCCGTGCCGCCGCCTACTCCTGCCACCGGCTCAACAAATACCTGGCAACAGGCCGTCCCACCGTCATCAACCTGCTCAGCATGGAAGAGCGGGAAGGCAAGAGCTTCCTGGCCAAATACTTTGCCGACCATTGGGCGTCCGAGGGGCTCCGCACCCGTATCGTAAGGCACGGCGTCGATTTTGAAACCAACGACAAGAAATACATCCGGGCGCAGCGGCTATCCGACTTCTGGGAGTTGAACTCCGCCGAGCAGATACCCGATATCATCCTCGTGGAATACCCGTCCGTAAGCAGCTCCAGCCTGCCTCTGGCCGTGCTGAAACAGGCCGATTTCAACCTGCTCATAGCCAATGCCTGCCGTTTGTGGGGTAAGAACGACGACATCAACCTGAAATCCATCAAAGAAATGCTGGGTGACACCCCGTTATCGCTTTACCTCAACAATGCCGACCGTGAAGTCGTGGAATCATTCACCGGCGAATTACCGCCCAAGACACCACTCCACAGCTTCGTCAGCCGATTGTCGCAACTGGGACTGACCGCCAAAAAAGCCGCCGTAAAATGAGCATCAAGCGAAGTTACATATCATCTCCCACCCTCACCTTTGCCATACTCTGCATCGGGTTAGGCTGCATCGTGGCGGCCACCCTGCGGCAAAATCTGGCGATAGCGGCACTGGTGGCCGTGCTGCCCGCCCTCTTATGCATCCTGATTCTGCATCTCCGCAAGCCGGAACGCTTCATCTTCCTGCTGTTCATCTTCAATTACTTCTTCACCCCGCTGGCCCGTTACAGCCGGCAGGACGGGCTCAGCGTACTGTCGGACGTCATCTGGTGGAGCGTACTGCTTATCATCATCATCCAGACCGCGCTGCGCTACCGTTTCCCCTGGAAGCAGGCCGCCAACATCCTCACCATAGGGGGCGCGGCGCTGGCGGTATACTGCCTGATGGAAGTCGTCAACCCCACCGCGTCCCTGGAAGCGTGGATTTATTCCAGAGGATTCATTTACAACACGTTCCTCGCCTCCTTAATCACGGTGCTGCTGGCAACGTCCTACAAGCAAATCGGCCGGCTGATGTTCCTGTTCTCCCTACTGACGCTCATCGCCATACTGAAAGGCTTCTGGCAGAAATTCATCGGGTTCGACGCCATCGAGTACGATGCCCTGATGGAAAGCGGTATGTACAAGACGCACCTGCTGCCCCAAATCACCCGCTATTTCTCTATTTTCACCGATGCGGGCAATTACGGTTCCAACATGGGATTCACCTGCGTGCTGTTCGGCATCACCGGCCTGTTCAGCAAGAAACCCGGCCTGAAAACATATTACCTCTGCGTCTCCGCGCTTTCACTGTACTCCATGTTCACTACGGGCACCCGGGGAGCCATCGTGGTGCCTCTGGGCGGCCTGCTGCTCTTCGCGCTTATCAGTAAAAACATCAGGCTGATGAGCGCCGCCACGGTGGGGGGAATATGCATCTACGTCTTCTTCGCGTTTACATACGCGGGCGAGAGCAACTACATGATACGGCGTATGCGCACGGCGTTCCGTCCGAATAAAGACGCGTCCTATCTGGTAAGAAAACAAAACAGGCAAAAGCTGGCGGAATACCTCAGGGACAAGCCCTTCGGCGAAGGTCTCGGCCTGGGCGGCGTGGAAGCCCGGAGATTCGGCAACAGACTGACCACCACCATCCCCAACGACTCCACCTACGTCAAGATATGGACGGAAACGGGCATCGTAGGCATCATCCTCTACCTGCTGATTTACGCGGGCAGCCTGCTGTGGGGATGCTACTACATCATGTTCAAGGTGAGGAACGACGAGCTGCGCCACCTGCTCACCGCGCTTGCCTGCGGCGTATTCGGCATGATGCTCAGCGCATACGGGAACGCGTTTTTCACCCAGTTCCCCACCGGCATCATGATGATTATGTTCCTGGGCATACTGATGAACGGGAAATATATAGACGAACGTCTGACGATTGAAAAACAACAAGCATTATTAACCGCAACTAAAAAAGATTCGACGCTATGATGTCCGATATTTTTAACATATTCAGTATAGACTGGTGGATGGATGAGAACAACAACGCGTTACAAATGACAGATTCCGTCCTGTTCCTGCTGCTGGCCATTCCGGTGGCCTACCTGCTTCTTTGCGCGCTCTTCTCGCTCGGAAAGTACAGGAACCCCTACCCGGCGGCAGCCGTACAGCACCGTTTCCTGGTGCTTTTCACGGTGTTGCGCAACGGGAAAGAGGTGATTGAATCCATCAACCGCTTTCTGGACACCCAGCAATACCCGCGCGACAAGTACGACGTGGCCGTAGCGGCCACCCAACTGCCCGAAGAAGACCTTATCACCCTGCTGCAAATGCCCGTAAACATCGTAGTGCCCGACAAGGAGTACTGCACCAAGGTCTACGCCATCCAGCAAGTGATGGA
>ULWJ01030649.1_pt1 | contig 12352 bp, 18 predicted proteins | sample 1960221 | NCBI WGS metagenome assembly ULWJ01 (sample SAMEA4835809, study PRJEB28245) | human gut metagenome | biome: gut microbiome; material: fecal sample | place: Denmark | collected 2008 | reverse complement strand
AGAACTCTGTTGGTAAATATAGCATTTTTTTTTGTTATTTATAGTATTTTAATGAATGAAGCTTTGATTGAGAAGATAGGAAAAAAAGTTAAGCAGATTTATAATAATAAGATTAAAATGGTTCTTATGATATTAGTTATAATAATTGTATTTACAATTATTTCTATATTAAGAAAAAGTGGAGATGGACATTATAGTTTATTTTATAATTTTTATTATTATTATCCGGGATAGATTAATTATTTGGATTATAGGATAAAAAATTGGAAAGATATGAATATGGGTTATACTTATGGATTTACAAGTTTGAGAGGGGTATTAGCACCTTTTATAGCTTTTTTAGAATTGATTTTTAAAGTAAGTGAACCAGAATTATTTAAAAATGCTACAGATGTTGTTGTAAGTTTGCATAACATAACAGCAAATATTTCTCCAACGCAACGATATAATACTTATGCAACAGTCTTTTATGAATTCTATGCAGATGGAGGTTGGGTTGGTATAGTAATAGCTTCGTTAATTTTTGGTTACATTGCAGGAGTGTATTATAGGAGATATAAAAAAGATAAATCATTACGTAATATTATGAATTATGGGTATTTTATAAGTATGTTTATATTATTTTCTAATATTCATATTAATTCAATTGTAATATATTATATTTGGCCATTATTAATGGAAAGATTTTTGTATAAAAAAAATAAGAAAGATGTGTAATATGGATAATTCAAAAAGAAATTTTTTATATACTTCATTATATCAGATATTGACAATACTTATACCATTAATAACAACACCCTATTTAAGTAGAGTATTAGGGGCAGAACAACTTGGAAGATTTTCATTTTCGTATTCAATAGCATATTATTTTATGATGTTTATTAAGTTGGGACTTGATAATTATGGAAATCGATCAATAGCATATGTTAGAGACGATAAAATAAAATTATCAAAAATTTTTTGTGAAATATATTTGTTTCAATTTGTATGTGCATGTTTATTTATTTGTTTATATTTTTATTATTGTATTCTATTTACTAATAATATTTTAAATTATATTTTGTTCATATATGTTTTGTCAGGATTATTTGATATAACGTGGTTCTTTTATGGATTAGAAAAATTTAAATTAACTGTAAGTAGGAATATTATAGTAAAAATAATATCAACAATAGCTATTTTTGTATTAGTAAAAAATAAAACTAATATATATGAGTATACGTTAATTGTCAGTATAAGCAGTTTGGTTAGCCAACTTATGGTATGGCCATTTCTCAAATCACAAATTATTATTACTAGAGTATCATTTAAGAGCATTGTTAAGCATGTAAAACCAAATGTTATTTTATTTATTCCTGTAATAGCAGTAAGCTTGTATAATATAATGGATAAAATCATGCTTGGAAGTTTATCGACTAAGATTCAACTTGGATATTATGATAGTAGTGAAAAAGTTCTTCAAATTCCAATAGCGCTTATTACTGCATTAGGTACTGTTATGATGCCTAGAATGGCAAGTATGCGAGCAACGGCACAAAAAAAACAAATTAATTCAGTTGTTGGTAAATCAATTGAATTTGCAATGTTTTTATCCTGTGGTATGGCATTTGGGCTAATGGGGGTTGCAAAGACATTTGTTCCTTGGTATTATGGAAATAGCTTTGAAGATTGTATAATGTTGTTTAAGGTATTATTACCAAGTTGTATATTTCTTGCTTTTGCAAATGTTATTAGAACACAATTCTTGATACCTTATGAGAAAGATAAAATATATATATTTGGTGTTATATCTGGAGCTTTAGTTAATTTATTTTTTAATTTTTTACTTATACCAAAATTTCAAGCTATAGGAGCTTCTATTGGTACTCTTTTGGCTGAGATTACAGTTTGTTTTGTTCAAGCAGGATTGGTGAAAAATGAATTAAATATAATGATATTTTGTAAAAAAACAATTAAATACATTATTTCTGGTATTATAATGTTTACAATAATTGTACATATAGATTTTAATATATTTAATACCTTTTTAAATTTAACGTTGCAAGTTATAATAGGATGTATTATTTATTTAGGATTAATACTTTTATGGGTGTTAATTTCACGTAGATTGTTAACTTCCAGTAAAACCTTAACTTCCCAAAATGAGTAGCCCTAATGAAAATAAAATAAAAAAACAGCCATACTTTTGATTTTTTAAAAATGGTGGTTGACAACTGGTTTAAGATCGTGTAAAACACATTTTACATAGAAAAAGTTTATCTTTTGCAGAGCGGCATTGTGAAAACGATGTTAGCTCTGTTTTTTTGTTGTTTATGATTCCTTATCTTGTCCATCCAATGCAATGATTTGAATTGTATTTTGCATGGCCAGGGGCTGTGAAATAAGTCACTAAAAGAAATAGGACCATTCGTTCATGCGAAAGGTTCTATTTTTGTGGTAAAATTAACTTGCGATGAAAACTTTACACTGTTTGTGATTCCTTATCTTGTCCAAATTCAGCTCTCATTTTTGTCCGGCAACTGCTCATTTCATTGCCACAATTAAGATTACATTTCCGGGGCTTTCTGCCCCGGATTTATTTTACTCAATAACGGTCTTAAGTTTATTTAAAGCATATGCAACGGCAGTTGCAGTTTCATATCCAAATCGCTGATCATCCCCAAGGATTGAACGCTGATTCCAGAAAACATCACTCAGGTATGACAGCTCACATCCCATGCGCCAGCCCGGAATGCACAGGAAGTTTCCTCCTGTTTTTGAACCGAACAGGATATGGAAGCTGTATCCTTCAGCATTTACAATGGCTTCGTATGGTTCTTGTGAAATCTGAAGCAGTTCAATCTGTCCTGCTTTATTAATCACATCTGAATCCTCGTAATCATCACCATTAAAATATACAACAGGATATTCATAGTCCAGTATCATAGCTGGTCACCTCCGCTTATCATCTCATGGTCACTGACGTAGAGAACGTCCTGGTCATCTATCACCTGCAGATTCTGCTGGCATCCATACATAAGCGATTTTTCACAGATACGGTTTATCAGTCTTGGAATTCCGCATGACATGCGGAAGATTTCATCAACAGCCCTGCGGCTGAACAGTTCACGGTCTGTTACTCCTGCGTAATTCAGATGAGACTGTATATATTTTTCTGTTTCAGCCCTGTCAAGGTGGGGAAGAACACAGTTTATGTCTATTCTCTGTCTTACTGCATCATACCTTTTGAGTCTCAGCTTGTCTTCCCAGAGTTCTGACTGCCCAACCAGAACCAGGGCCATAGGACTTTCTGAATCAAATTTGTAGTTTAGAAGAAAACGGAAGTCCTTTATAAAACCATCTTGGCGTGAGCTTTGAATCCGACAGGTAAAGGAAGATATACTTTTCCTTCGGCAGACTCGCTGAAAACCTGCGTATCAGCGTTGACTTTCCACAGCCGGCATCTGCAGTGACTACAGCAAAGAGCTGTCTGTCTGCAACATATGAAAGCCTTCCGAGGCAGTCAGCCATGGCTGCCGATTCATATAAATCCTCCGGAGGGACATTTCTTGAAAAAGGTGTATGTTTCATACGGTAAAAATCCTCGTACATCCGTTATACCTCCCTCCTGTATGCACCGAATGAGATTGCATCTGCACGGCGCTTTTTCGTCTCTTCATGCTGCTTTTCAAGCGCATCAAGAAAACGTGATGTCTCTGGTTCGGCTGCTTTCATCTGTGGAGGAAGAGACTGTCTCTGGTCACAGTATTCACCTATTTTAAGAGGCTTCGCCTGAAACGATTCGAGTCCTTCGGAGGTTATGGTTATGATTTCAGGAGCCGAAGGATCATATGCTATTTCTACAGTTTTTCCTATGAACTTTGGTTTTGTTTCATATCTTCTGCCCTGGAAGCTTATGCAGGCTCCTTTATCAACTTTTCTTGATTCATGATACATAAATGCCTCGCCTACAACACCGGCATCCATGTATACCAGCTGCCGCGTATCACGGTTGAATTCCTGCAGGGGTGAAATCCCTTCATCAGGGACAGATACATTAAGGCTGCGGTAGTATTCCCTGATTCCTTCGTGGGCTTTGTTATGATAGTATTCTTCAAGGAAAATTTTCCAGTAATGATTCAGTTCATCAAGTGTACGTATCTTTTTGGCCTTTGCTTCCGCAATGCAAGCGAGAGTTTAAGCTGCTTTGCAACGTACTGTGAACCATTATCAAAGTAGCATTTGTCAAAACGTCCGTACTTCAGGATGGCTTTTCTGAAGGTATCCTCTACTATGCGTTCTTCCTGATTATCATAAAACTCAGAAGCAAGTATAAATCTCGAGTGGTCGTCAATGGCAGATGAAAGATATGTCTGCACCATGGCTCCGTTTTTTCCGATGGGAAGTTTCGGACCATACTTGATATCTCCCTGTATCAGCATCATCCTGTGCGGTTTGCAGAAACGCTTTGAAGAGTTTTTTCTGGCATCACTGTAAACATCCATGTGCGATGCGCCAAACCCTACATTAAAAAGATGCCTCTGCATCGTAGAGCGTTTCAGCACTCCCGGTGCGACTTTTCCTTCCGATTCAAGTATGAGGATTATCTGCTCCACGGATCTGCGCGGAACCTCACGCCTTAACTGGATGGCATCCTCAAGTAATTCATCATAGTTTTCCGGTTTGTTATCTTTACTATAGTATGTGCGTTCTGCAGGTTTGAGTCCGTCAAATCCTTTTTCCCTGTAGGTACTTACATATCTGCGCACGGTACGCTCTGATATGTCATTTTTCTCAGCAATTGATATCCTTAATTCATGCGCTGAAGCCGGATCCAGGTTTTCATCCAGAAGCGGCAGTATCATAGTGTCCTCCGAAGGACATGTTTCTGAATCCTCATCCTCAGGAGTTACAATGTCATCCAGAACTCCCGATATGGTTTCCTCATTATAGTGCTTGAATGGCGTAAGTATGTCAGGCAGCATCCGGTGGATTCTGCGGCACTTATCATTGCCGCACTGATGCCTTGGAATTCTGAGCTATTCATGTGTTCCGTCTTCGTATCTTATAATGCGGCTGCAGTAATCACGGAAGATAAGACTGCCTTTCTGACATATGGGACAAAGAAATTCACTGCTCTCTGATAAAAATATGCTGTCCTTTTTTTGTAAAATCTGCTACAATATACATGGTGTTTACCAAGGTTCCGGATGCCGATCTTTTGCGGGAAGGGCTCCGGAGCCTTTCCTTTTATCTTAATAAGGACAGTATAATGGTCTATGGCTGGACAATCAAGAGGTCAGGTGATGGACAAGATAAGAAATCATAAACACACATATCTTGAATTTTCGCATGCTGAATGTTATAATAAAAAAATTAAAGAGTGCACAGAGTGGTGGTTGTATGTTTAGAAAAAAGCGATACTCCCGAAAAAATTTCAAGTCCTCAGGTAGTTTTAAGAGCACAAGTTGTAAGTAATGGAATTAAGACATTGTTGGTGTCAGGCACCATTAAATTTCTATGAACATATAAATTCACTTTAACGTATTTGCGAGATAGATAAAATTTAGAATTTGCAAAATAGCCAGTTTTAAATCACAATCAGCACTTTGTTGCGGCGAATTGCAAAAGTGTGAAAAATTCTTAATGACTTGATAATTAGGTACATCCAATGACCATAATTATGTATGGGAGTGTACAGAGTGTAGTCATAAGAATAGTACTTTCGCTGATGACATTTATGAATCAGAAGAAGACTTAAATTTTCTGAGTCGACTTTGGAAGGTGGTACGACCTTCTTTGGAAGCAGAGTGGTGAATGATTTGAATGCATTCAAGGAGCTGGCACAGGCAATCATTGCTAATCGTTATGATAGCTGCTTGGATGAGTGATCTGTTTCAAAGGGACTAGATATGCGATCAAGATTTAGTTAATACATAACAGAAAATGCAAAAAAAGAAATACAAAGGAGTTTGTCAATATGTGGACGATAGATGGATTAGAAACATTTTTGAAAAATAATAATGAGGTAATCAGCGTCCTAATTGGCATACTCAGTATTGTAGTTTCCTTGTGTGGCGTGTATTTTGGAAGAAAAGCCTATCATGTGGCAAAAGAGATTTTTGAAAAAGGGCTTCGTATTGATCAACAGAAGGTACTGCAGCAGATAAGTCTGGACTTTGTTATTGGTTTTTTTATTCCGCTTTCCAAATTTAAGATTGCAGCCAAATCTATTTTGAATAATTCTTGTGATACGCAAAGCGTGTTGCATGTAAGAGGTCTGATCATAGATAACACATTTTCTGTGCAGTTTCCTTACTTTGATGTCCATAAAGGCGATGTTTGGGACGCATTGATCATTTGCAAGGACATGGAACAGTCAGAAGCATTTAATACAATCATGGACTTTGTTGAGAAAGCAAGAAATTTCGATAGAGCTATTACAGATTTGTATGGTCGTCTGAATGAATATCTAAATCCCAAAGATGCAGCAGAAAGTCAAAGAAGGGCAGCTTGCACACTGAAAGATTTTTTTGACACATGTCCGAGTGTGAATCAGGATATGTTTAATAAAGGGTTAAAGATGATAGATGATTTGTCACAGTATGAGAATAAGTTGCCAAAGGAATTGAAAATACCAGAGATGAAGCGGAAACTGTTTAGGGATTAATGATATGAAGCAATACATATATAATGTAGATACGATTAAGAAGAACTTTTTAGCTAGTTATGCAGATACTATAATAAAGGAAAACAAGCTGTTTCTGGTGAATATTCTTACTGACCGGCAAATTCTAGTAGAGGGCAGCCATAGTCTGTTGGAACAATTTGTTTTGAAGTTGGAAAATGGTATTTCCGATGAAGAATTATTGTATCTCCTTTCGGAGCTGGGCGTACAGAATTTGTTGGAGGTATTATTGAGAGAAGGGATGATTGAATGAAAGAAGGATATCTGGAAGCTTACAGGATAGGAAATTTTTTCTTTGGAGGATGTCATCTTTTCTCTGATAATGGGTGTCATTTTATGCTTTCGGCAAACGGCTGTGTGATGATTGTGGATGATGAATTGCTGGAGAGCATTCGTAAGCAGAAGCCATCAGAGGAATTACAATTCAAATTGGTGCAGCATGGTTTGGCATCTGTTCCTGGTAAACAGATGTTTCGATGTGAGAAGGAAGTTGAAGTACGGTATTTTATCATTGATTTAACGAAACACTGTAACTTTGACTGTATCTATTGTTTTAGGAATTTTCACAATACAGATACCATTTCTTTTGATGTATTGGAGAAAATCCTGCAATACATTCTGAACTACTGCCATAAGGAATCTGTTTCAAGAATTGGTTTGCAGATGTGGGGCGGAGAGCCGTTGTTGGCGTTAGACCGTATCGAATTTGTAGTAGATTTTTTCAAGCATACAAGTTTGTCGGTGACAATTGATATTGAAACAAATGCCAGTCTGATTACAGACGAAATTGCAAAAAAGCTTTTTAACTGGGAAATACATATTGGAATAAGTATGGATGGTACACCAGAACTTCATAACCGCCAACGTCGAATGGTTTCTGGCAAGCCCAGTGCAGAAGTTGTGGAGCGTGGTATACGAAATCTTCAAAAATATTATGGTGAAGATATAGGTGGAATTACAGTTGTCACAAAGCATAACTATAAATATGTGAAGGAGATTCTGGATTATTTTATTTATACGCTTCACCTAACATCTATGAAGTTTAATCTTGTGAGAGATAATGACCATGCCCCTGAACAGAAGTTGGCATTAGACGAGAAAGATGTATTTTGGTTTGCAAATGAATTGATGGACTATCTTCAAGCATATCGCTGTCTTGGCGCTAACTTTTCGGAAGGAAATATTGAGGTCAGAGCTAAAAATCTTCTGCAGAGAAGCAATATGAGTTGCTGTATTTCTCATGGTTGCCAAGGTGGCAGGAAGATGGTTTCGTTTGATCATGAGGGTAATATTTTTCCATGTGAGATGATTGATTTTCCAGAGGAGAAAATTGGGTCAATCTATGAGAAAGACAGTATTGAAATCATGGTGAATAAAGCTGTACAGCAAAATAAATTTTTTTTACCGAAGAAAGATGAGCGATGCAAAGAGTGCCCATGGTGGTACTATTGCCAAGGGGGATGTAGCAGTAGAAATCGGTATCTGAACAGAGATGGCCAGATTGACGAGGTGGAATGTGCTCTGAATCGTTCTATTTATCCTCGATTGATTCAAGAAATATTAAATGGGAATATAAGCTAAAGGAAAGGGTGGTGGATATGGGAACTTCTTATCTGGCGATTTGGTATGAATGTAATCATCAATGTTTATGTTGTCCGTTGACAACCTATGACCGGCTTCATAAGCGCTTGAGCTTTGATGAGATCAAAGACAGAGTTGCATTGATAAAAAGGCAGGATACGGTACCACATATTGTGTTATCTGGTGGGGAGCCGATGCTTCATCCTGATTTTCTGAAAATATTAGAGTTTGTGGTGGGTGAAGGATTTCATATTACGGTATTGTCAAATGCGACACGTTGTAAGAATCTGGATTTTGTGAGGCGAATGAAGCAGATTATCCCGGAAAACGGGTTTGATATCGTCACAGCGATTCATTCGAGTACTCCAGCCATACATGACAAATTAACGGGAGTTTCTGGAAGCCTTTTGGAAACTTTAGCAGGACTTGACCATTTGGTAGAAGAAGAAATTCCAGTTACAATTAAGCATATTTTTAATCGGCTTTCACATCCAACATTGGTAGAAACTTTTCAGTATCTGGAAGAACATTATCCACCGCAGGTTGGTTTCCAATTCTGCACGATGGATTACAGTGGCAGGGCTGGGAAAAATATAAAAGAATTATTTGTGACGATGGAAGATATCAGAGAATCAGTCGAGAAGATGCTTGATTATCTGGAAATGCGGATGGTAAAAAAACGTAATATTTCGTTTATTGAAACACCATTCTGTCTGACGGATCCATATTATTGGAAGTATTTTAACAATGCGTCCAATGGATTAGATACATATATCGCTCCCAACACAGATGAACGTCAGGTTGATTACGAAGTGAGCAGCGAATGCGGGCCATTTTATGAACCTTGCGAAAAGTGTGCGGTGAAACAATGGTGTGCCGGTACATGGAGAACGGCGTACAAATATAGACAAACAGGGTTGTTGAAACCCATTTGTAATATGCAAAACGAATAGGAGGTATTCTTGTGAATAAGTTGAATGTTTTTTCAGAGAAGCTAGGGAAAGCACTGGAGGTTTCATTTAGAGAAGATGGAATTCTGGTAACTCCCGAAGGCATTCCAGTGACTGGCAATGGAATTGTTTTTGCATGGAATAATAGTTCCGGAAGCTGGGTGGATAAGGGCTGGAATAACAGTTCCGGCAGTTGGCAGGACAAAGGTTGGAATAACAGCTCTGGAGGTTGGATAGACAAGGGCTGGAATAACAGTTCTGGCAGATGGTCTGATAACGGATGGAGCAACAGTTCCGGAAGCTGGGGGGATTCAGGAGGCGGTGGAACAGGTTGTTTCATTACAACAGCCTGTGTGGAACATCAGGGGCTTCCTGATGATTGTGCTGAGCTTCAGACGCTTCGTAAATACCGGGATGTGCTTGTACAAGAGGATGACGACTTTCGCAGCAAAGTGTTAGAGTATTACCGCAAAGCACCCCTGATTATCCAGGAGATAGAAAAAACTGGAGAGAGTGCTGTGATTTATAATAATCTTTACCATGGAATGATTCAGCCTTGTGTATCCTTACTGGATGAAGGCAAAATGGACGAAGCAAAGTCACTATACCTGAATTGTTATGAACGCTTGTCTAAAAGCTATCTGGAAAACTGATGGAGAATTACTTTATTAGAGGTGGACAAATAGGTCTTCGTAGTATCCGGGAAGATGATCGTGAAGCATTTTTTTGTTGGCATGATGACAGCAGTATAAGAGAAAAAATCGGTGGTATTTTTCCTTTTTGTGAAAATACCTTTAAAGCGATATGCCAATCCTATAACGAACTGAATCCCCCAAATATATGGTTTGCTGTCTGCGATGGAGATAAACTCATTGGTATTGCGGGACTTCATAGTATAAAGTATATCCAGAGGAATGCAGAGGTGGCTATTCTGATTGGCGAAAAGAAAGATCGACACAAAGGCAAAGGAAGCTTAATTTTGAAATTGGTAGAGGAATATGCATTTGGTACATTGAGTTTGCATCGTCTGTATGCATATGTATATGGTAATAATGTATGTGCACAGCATTTCTTTGAAAAGTGTTTTTGGGAACATGAAGGAACGATGAAAGATGCTTCTTTCTGGAATCATCGCTTCCGAGATATAGAGATATGGGCAAAAGTTAATACGGAAGATACGTTGATCAGCTAGAAATGAAAAGTGGCGGAGAGCCAGTCTCTCTGCCATTAAGCTATGTGTTCGAGGTTTTGTTCGAATTTGCATTGAAACATGCAGCGGTATTCGGGGTCAGGCACCATTAAATTTTTACAGGATATACTTTGTAGGAGTTCTAGTTAACAATAAGAGAAGGAAGAATATATTTTTATGTTATTATGTAATATTATCAATACTTTAGAGAGTTTAAATCTTATTTTTGAGAGGATAAATGACTTTAATTTAAATCTTAATAGTCCAGTGCAATTATTTTTAATATCGTTTGTGATAATAAGTATTATAGTAAAATTTTCAGGAGCTTTTTATGCATCTAATATAGAAATATTTTTATCAAAAAAAAATAAAGAAAAAAACAAAGAATTGTCAAATCTTGTATTTTTGTTTGTAGTTATAGTTTTTTGCAATGAAATGTTTACTTTGGAAAATACTTTTTCCATATGCGAGTTTTTAATATTAATAATAATGTTATTTTGTATTGGTGTATTAAAAGTTATTCAAAGCATAAAGAATTCAAAAGATACAAAGCTACTAAAGAAGCTAAAAGATACAAAGTTACTAAAGAAACTGAATACTTCGTTTATTGAACGGAATAAACAAAATTGTTTTTTAGTTATTATTTTAGTTTTTTTCCCATTGGTAATATCAGCATTTTCTAATATTAATAAGACACCTAAAATATCCCTAACAATATTAGGAACATTAGTAGAAACCATACTAATATTTTTGATATCTAATGGACTTAGAATGAATTATTCAAATATTAAAATTGTAAAATTTGATGATGAACAAGAAAAATATTATCTATTAGCAAAAATTGATGATAAAAAAATAATTTGTGGCGATAAAAATACAATTAATGACTCATCAAAATTAATAACTATTGATGTAGAAGATATTTTGAACAAAACATATTATATGGTATCAGATAAAAAATAGAATAAATAAGATAACTAGAATTTAAATTCCTAAATAACGAAAAATGCGCATAAATCCCTTGATAATACTGAGTTTTCTAGTCAGAAGTAGTATAATAAATGCCAGCAAAACCGCTACGTATGGCACTTGGCTCTCTTCTAATCCAGAAACAGCTTGGTTTCTCAGACCGAGAACTGGATGAAGAATCAGTATTTTCAGTACTTTATAGGGCTTCCAGGGTACCAGACAGATGAAAAAATTTCACGGATGTACCGCAGAAATGCCCGAAAGAATTACCTGAACTTGGCCAATTGTAAAAAACGTACCAGCAAAAAGATACGCAAGGCGATCCGCCAGCAGCTCCAGTATATTAGTAGGGACAGAAAATACATCAATGAGCTTATGGAGTCAGAGTGTGAACTGACACAAAAGCAGGTTGTATGCCTCACAGTGATTGATGAGGTTTAAAATGCATTGGTGCCTGACACCAATGTGGTCAAAATAGCGTCAACTTAAGCAAAAATAAGGCATAATCTTGGAGCACATAATTTGATATTTAACATGGGAACTTTTCAGAAACTATATCGAAATTCTTATTTGTAAAAAAGACATACTTTTCCAGAGATTTTTAATTAAAATTAAGTGGGGTATGATTGCTCACAAAACCAATAGCGCTGTTACAAATGAGCTTATGACGATTCCAGATATGAATAGCAATTTTAGAAAAAATCGAATGAGCAATGCACGAATTCAGCAATTAGTTACCTTGCTATATATGCATAGGACTATGGTTGAAAGCGATGGTATTAAAAAGTCTGAAAGTGAAGAACTTCAGAAGGCAATGAAAAGAATTGATAGGAATTATGACTATTATAGTAAAAATCCTATGATTAAAGGTACTTTTGATTTTACCTACTTGAAAAAGTAAATTCCAGTGCAAGAGTAAATTTCATCGTGATTTAAATTTTGCTGGTTTAACAATAAATTTTTGGACTAAATCTCTCGTTTTCTGCTATAATTAAT
>ULWJ01033077.1_pt1 | contig 12413 bp, 13 predicted proteins | sample 1960221 | NCBI WGS metagenome assembly ULWJ01 (sample SAMEA4835809, study PRJEB28245) | human gut metagenome | biome: gut microbiome; material: fecal sample | place: Denmark | collected 2008 | reverse complement strand
TTAATTAGTTTTGACTTTATAGCCTAACAGAATTCCAAAATGAAACTAGGCAAATCTATCTCGTTTATATTTAAAAGATTAACACTTTTTCGAAATATATTTCTATTTGACTATAACTATGGCATTGACAACATCCACTTAAAACTTAATACATCCCCCTTTACCCTCATTTAGAAATACTTTAATAGTTCCATCTTGAGAAATCTTAAAGGCTACTCCATTGGAAGCTAATAAACTGGCTACAGTTTCTCCGGTTCCTTTCACCGCATTGACTTTTGCTGAATCCATATTGACAATACAACCATAATATTTAACAGTACCATCAACAGATATAATAGTAGCTCCATCACTTGACATCATCCGCTTTACTAATCCGCTGTAATTACGATCCATAATATTGAATGAACTACGAGTAAAGGAATGGAAAGACTTCAAAAGAGGTTGGACTTTCGAAATGTATGCCGGAACCCAAATAATCGAACTGATATCATGCTTCGAACAATATAATACATAATATAGTAAAGAGTTGTACACTGAATCTGATAATTTTACCTTTGCTTGAATCAAAGCCTGAAGCATATCATAATTCCTGAACCTCCACACGTTTTCCTGATGGATGAATTCGTATCCTTTAGATGTCACAATCGACAAATCTCTACCATTTTCCACACGAAAAAGTAAATCAGAACCCATTAATACATTTTTTAACAACACACGATTTAAATAACTCGGATCAGTATCCGAATTGATAAACACATAATGAATATCTTTCTTCAAATCGGTCAAATAGAAAGAGGAGTACCCATCTACCAAATACCAATAGCGAGTATCGATACGAGAAAACAGTTTACTACATGTATACAACGATTGTAAAATTCCAAAATGATTGTTTGAGCTGTCCTTATAATCATAAATTGACTTTGTAACAATAAGACCGGATGAAAAATACTTTCCTTCAAACGTAGTGGAACGCAACCTTGTAAAAAAGTCAATACTACTATGGATTTTGTAAGAATTGTAAACTCCCTTCCCAACAAAAAGGGAAATAAACGTTTTATCAGAACATCTCCCAAAAGCCAAATTGCTTTAGTAAATGAGTCTGCATAAGATTCTGTTAATGATTTTGAAATACATGAAGCCATTACATTAAAGATCTTTGGGCGATTTTCTAAACCGATACTATTTCCTTTCAACTGAATGACAAATAAATAATGTGCGTCCGAAATAGGATTAACAGTAATCAATAAGGATACTTGGTTATTATTATCGACATAAACATTTCGCTTAGGATTGTTTTGTATCAATGCCAATAAATCATTATCCAGTAAAGGTGAAAAATTATAATTCACTTCTACCGAAAAGAAATCTTCCAAAGTATTCTTCAATAATTCAGACGGATGATGCATGAAATTAATATATCCTCTTATCTCTTTGAAGTTATAATAGGAATGATTATCAATAGAGATTTTCATAAATGTACAAAGTTTTCTATTCTTTTTGACGTAAGATGAAACCAACTATATTCTTACAAATTTCACCTTGCAAAAACCTTTGATAAGAAGCTGCCGAATGTGTATCTCCCCCCATCCTATCATACATTCCGGCTTTCAACAAATCTTCCGCCTTTTTCTGTACATGCTTTCCATACATACCTGCCAGTGACGGCAGATTCAACTGAAACGAAATATGTTCCTCTTTCAAAGTATTATAGTCTTCCTTCTGCATATATTCATACCGTTCCGGATGTGCCAGCAAAGGATAATAACCTTTCTTTTGAATGCGTTGCAGAACGGACAAAAGATCCATCGGAGGGTTGAAGTAGGAGGTCTCCACCAACAAAAAACGTTTTCCTTCTTCCAAAAGAAGCAAATCCTCTTTCTCCAATCGCTCTTCAAAAAGATTATCGAGCATATATTCCGCAGCAAGCTTCAGCTCCACCGCACCACGGTACTGCTGCAACAGTTCCCAGAACTTACGCTGCAGCGCAAGGGTCTCGTTGGGGATGTCTTCCATGATGTGGGGTGTGAGCCATACTCTACGAATCCCTTGTTGCTCCATTTCCCGCAAAATTTGCAGAGACTCTTCCATGGATTGTACACCGTCGTCTACTCCGGGAAGCAGGTGACTATGGCAATCCACCATACCTTTGAGTAAGCCACTTCGAGAAAGGACTGTTGTTTTATGAAACAACCACATGATTACTTAGACCTGTCATTGTTTCCATAATAAGAACCGCTTCCATAACCATACTGATAGCCGTAACGATAACCATAACGTCCGCCAGAGCCTTCCGTCCCATTGAGGATTACAGACATATTCTTGTATTTCTTTTCTCGATAGATGTTTTCCAACTCCGGAAGCATGCTGCGTTCCAGCAAGCCTGCACATACCACAAAAACGGTACGGTCGGCCAGTTTCTCTATGATTTGCGTATCGGCCACCAATTCAACTGGCGGGCAGTCTATCAATACAACATCATATTGCTGCTTTAAGGTATGGATTGCTTTCTGTAGACGGTCATCGAACAACAGTTCGGTCGGGTTGGGGGGGATAGTGCCGACAGGGATGAAACTGAATGAAGGGTGCTGCTCGTCCGTAACAATAATATCCGAAAGTTTGTCGATTTGTCCTCCTAAATAATTACTCAAACCAATTTTGGGCGAATGGATATAAGCTGAAGCAGAGGCATGGCGAAGGTCGCCGTCAATAACCAATACTTTTTTATTTTTAATGGCAAGACTCATGGCTATGTTCATGGTCAAGAACGATTTTCCACTGCCCGGATTGAACGAGGTAACTACAATCACATTGGAGGATTGATCTTTGCCAATCATGAATTCCAGATTGGTACGCAAGACACGAAAAGCCTCATTCATAATATCACGGCTTCCTTCTTTAACCACAATGGTATGTGCCTCATGTGATTTTACTCTTTTCTTACCACGTATAGACAAAGGAATCTCTCCGATAAAAGGAACGCTCAAGCCCTCCAGGTCTTTTCTTCCACGAACACGGGTATTCATGTTTTCACGCATGAACACAATGACTACCGGTATCAATATACCCAAGGCAAAAGCCACCAGGAAAATGTTCTTCTTTACGGGAGCGGTAGGAATCATGCTTCCTCCAGGCTTTGTTATAATACGGGTATTGTAGGCCGTAAATGCCTGAGAAAGCTCGTTCTCCTCACGTTTTTGTAACAGATATAGGTAAAGTGACTCCTTCACCTTTTGTTGGCGTTCCACGCTAAGCAGGTATTTGGATTGCTTCGGGTTGGAGGCAATCTGCGAAGTAGCCTGTCCCCCAATGGCCTCCAAACTTCTGATTTGTGCACGCAAAGCTACCATTTGGTTGTCAATGGAAGTGATCAAAGCGCTTCGCATATCATCCAACGACTTGTCCATTTCCCTGACTAAGGGGTTCTTGACACTACTGTGAGACACCAAGCTATTGCGCTCCAATAACTTGGTATTATATTCATTCAGTTGTGTGGCAAGGCTTGCATTTTCAATGCCGGAATTGGCAGGGAGTAACTGATGTTTATTGTTTTCATTGGTCAAATAGTTCTTTATGTATCGGGCCATATATGCCTGGTTGTTCAATTCACGAATTGCAGCATTGGCTTCATTGGCTTGAGTCATATACATATTTGCCGCCGCCTGTACATCCGGCAGCAAATGCTCACTTTTGAAAGAAGATATATCATCATCCACATTGCCAAGCTCACCCTCAATCACACCCAAACGCTCATTGATGAACATGGATGTACTAACCGCTATCTGATTCTTGTCCCTTACCCAGTTCTCATTGTAAACGGATATAAGGGTATTGAGCACATCTTCCGCCCGTTGGGTGGACACATCCTGGAAAGACAACGTGATGATATTGGACTTCTCATCGTTCTGGGATATATTCAAGCGAGCAGAACAGCCAGCTGATGCCGCAGACAAAGACTGGCGGGTTACATAAATTGTGCTTACCGTTTTATCTGAATAGGCAGCCGATGGAATAACGACAATAGGGCCTAGGGGGCTTTGAATACTGTCATTCAAATTGCCTTTCACAAAACCATCATTTTCTATTTCTGTTCCATTCCGTGTAAAAGAGGATAATTCCACTGCACCATCCTTTGCCAGATGCAGTTCGAAAGTTGCGGATTCATTCTCGGAAAGATTAGGAATCACCACCTGGACAGGAAGTTGGTTTCCATACACAGTCTGTTTATGAAAACGTCCGTCTGTCTGATAATTCATTTCCAAATGCAATCGAGACACCACTTCACGCATGATGTCGGGAGACTTCAAAGTTCCCATCTCGTTATAGACATTGGTGTTGGTCGTAAACAGTCCCAAATCGGAAAAAGACTCCATATCCGTAGAAGAAGATTTCCCTTTGGAATCGTCTTTAATCAAAATAGAGGCAGTCCTGACATATACCGATGGGGTTCTCAACAGATAAAAGGTCGCAACCCCCAAACATAAGGCCAATGAAATGGCAAACCAGTGCCATTTGTTGAGACAGAGGTAAAATAAATCCTGTATGGTAATGAAATCCTGCGTATTTTGTACTGTTGATTTATTCTGAATAGTAGCCATTTCTCTTTTTTATTTAGCGATAAGTACAGCGATGGAGGTCAATAAAGAAGCCAGGGAAATCCAGAAAGAGGTGCTGCGCACATTGTTCCCGTTTACGGTAGACTGACGGGCTTTGGTAGCATTAGGCTCCACATATACCACATCATTCTGTTGCAGATAATAAGCAGGCGAAGTGTAAAGATGCTCGGCAGAGCAAAGATTGACTCCATAAACCCGTTGTTTTCCTTCTTCTTGACGCAACACCAATACCTTTTCCCGCTTTCCGTAGATAGTGAGGTCTCCCGCCTGGCTTAAGGCATCCAGGATTGTAAGGTTATCCTTGTCGATACTAAAACGGCCGGGATTGTTCACTTCACCCATTACGGCTACGCTGAGATTCATATATTCCACCGTAACGACAGGGTCTTTAATCAAATCATGCGACTGTAGCTCTTTCTTAATATAGGCAGCCACCTCTTCACGGGTCATACCGGCTATGTGAATTTCTCCCAACACGGGAAAGTCAATGTTCCCTTTGGAATCTACCGTATAACCGGACACACCACGATTAGAACCGGAAGAACCCTCCATGCCAATCTGTTGAGAAACAATCGGCAAGTTAAACAGGTTGGTCAGGCGCAAATCCTGGCTGTTGACTAAAATAGACAATTTGTCTTTCGGTTGAATCTTAATCTCTACCAGAGCAGTAAGCGCCAATTCGCTTTCGCCCGGACGTAAATCTTGAAAATAAGTGACTTCTTTTGAAGTTGAGCAAGCTCCTAAAAACAGGAGTAATATTGCCCCAATTAAATTTTTGCAAAAATTCATATTGATATAAAACTATAGTTTCGAATGAACTATATGGATTCTCCGGGTTAACCATAGATTACCCAAGGTCCATATAAAGATGTCCAGTATTAAAAGCAAGGTTACATTTATATAACGTGAAAGCAGAATATTGCACAGTGTAAAACAGACAGATACCAGTACAATGGCAATCATAACTGTACGCTGTCTCATGCCAACAGCAAGCATTTTGTGATGGATATGGTTCTTATCTGGCAAAAAGGGATTCTTTCCGTTTCGCACACGATGCAAATAAACCCGTACCACATCAAAACAGGGAATGATAAGCGGTGAATAGGCTAAAAAGAAAGCATTAGGCTGTTGCATAGAGGGATTTACCGGAAACCCGTCAAGCAGTTTCAGACTTAAAATGCAAGTCATCATGCCAATCGTCAAGCTGCCGGTATCCCCCATGAATATTTTGTTCTTTTTGGCAGGATCTCCAAATACGTTATAATAGAAAAAGGGGACGAGCACTCCAAGTGTCGCAAAAGCGAGCAGGGCATAAATGTATTCGCCTATTATAAAAAATACCAATCCATAAAAAAGCATAGCCACTCCACACAACCCGGAAGCCAATCCGTCTATCCCATCTATCAGATTGATGGCATTGATAATAAATACCACGGCGAATAAGGTAATGGGGTATCCAATCCATTCAGGAAGAGCGTGAATAAACAGCAAACCGTGCAGGTTATTGATCCACAGCCCGCCTGCAATGACCAGTAATCCGCAAATAATCTGTATGGCGAACTTGGCACGGTAACGGATACCAATCAGGTCATCAGCCATACCAACCAAATAAAGCATCATAATGGTACAGAAGCCGAATGCCAACGGGCGGCTTTCACTGCCGATATTACCAAGAAGCTGACCGTATCCCAACAACATACTGAGTCCCAAAGCAAGTGCCACCGAGAAAAAGACAACCGGTTTGAAGGCTATCCCTCCTAAACGGGGTACTACTCCCTGATGGATCTTCCGTTCATCAGGCACATCAAACAGACGCTTACGAAATGATATCAACAAGATTTGTGGAATCAAGACGCCGGCACAAAATACGCTCAAGGCGAATACAAACAAGGAGTTGACAACCCAAAAGGCTCTAGGATTGTCCATTACATTTGAAATAACAGTCATAAATATCGTATCAGGCAAATTGAATATATTCAGGAAGAACCTCCACACCAACAGCGAGATAACCCTTTAATTCGACAAGCAAGCGTTTTATCTTGCTGCCTCGTATTTTAAGCAAACAGCCCTCATATCCGTTGAGAGAGCCTCCTATAATCCGAATTTTACGTCCGCACATCTGAGGGGTTATCTCTTCCGGCAAATAATATTTGGGTGAATCGGAACTGCTGACGGCTTGCATGAATCTGTCCATTTCCAAATCAGACACAGTCATAGGTTCCCGAAACGTATTCCGCAACCAACGGTATTGAAGCGTTTTGGTTCTTTCCACAATGGAGTCCAAATGCTGACGGGAATCATAAACAAAGAGCAAATCTTGAATGACCGGAACTTTCTCACGCACCTTTTTACCCTTTTGCAAAATGATTTGCCACTTCAAGGGGACAAATACCTTTACTCCTGCTTCTTGCAGTTGTTTGTATGCCGGCTTTTTAGCATTACACCGTTTTAAATCACGCATGACATACCATTGTGCGTATTCAGTATTTCCCATTGATATACTTTAGTTCAGGCAAATATCACCAATCCTGCACGATTATTCTATTTATTAATAATCAAGCAGTTACAAAATACTTTCCAAAAGTAGGAATCTTTTATTCCTTTAATCATCCCTTGCATCGCTATTCTAAAAGGCAAGTGTTCACTTATACTAAAACATACTACTCTTCTTAAGAGAAGTACATCTTTTAGTTATAAAGCGATAATAACTTGATAAACAAAGTCATGTTAGAGGATATATGGGGATGATTGTTTTTCATTTTACGCATTATGTTGAAGATTCTTAAAAATAAGTAGTAAAAAAAGTTCGCTTTATGCCTTGATTTTTAGATTTTTTCGTACTTTTGCAAACGAAATATACTTCTCTTAAGAAGATAAAGTGACTATCGCTACTCTTTCAAGTTCATTATATAGATGTACTTCTCTTAAGAAGATATGTACCTTTTTCGGTATTTATTTATATAGACATCAAAATGAGACTATTTGCCGTGTCTACAATAGATGCATCTAAAGAGGCAAGATAAATTCGGGTGGTTTGCTCCGAATCATGTCCCAGTGCCTCACTGATGACAGGCAAAGAAACATTTTTACTTTGAGCGATGCTGGCCCAAGCATGGCGCGCAACATAGGTGGTAAGTGGAATACCTAAACCTATTTGTTTGCCAATGTGTTTCAGATTTCTGTTGATACGGTGCGCTTCATTTTGGTATTGATGCCATTCGTCCACACCATTGTTCTGAATAATTGGTAGCAGGTAGGAAGTTTCAGAGGTATTGTATTTATCAATAAGTTCCTGCATGGGCTTTTCCCATTTGATAAACAATTGCTGACCGGTTTTTTTTCTCCGATAGGTCAAGATTCCATTCTGGAGGTCTTTCTTTTTCAGGAATGCCATATCCACAAAGGACATTCCACGTGTATAAAAACTGAACATAAAGATGTCTCTGGCAAAAATGAGAGACTTCTTATTAAGATCCAAATCCCGTATTCTTCGAATCACGCTGAGGGAAACCGCCCGTTTCTTCGTTTTGTCTATGCCGGTATAGACATGCTTGAAGGGATTTCGTTGAACAACAAGCCCTTCACTCACGGCCCGGTTATAAATGGCCCTGAGGTTACGCATATAATACGAACTGGTATTCGGACAGACACCGGTTCCTTTGAGCCAGCTTTCATAGGTTATCATCTGATTGGAATCCATTTCATCCAATGGGATATCGCCCCGGTGTCCCCGAAACCGCTCAAAACTGTTCAAGGCATTCTGATAGGTGCCGGCTGTGCGTACCTTACCTATCTGCCTCAATTCTACCAGCAGTTCTTTTCCATATAAAAGGAAAGTGCAATTCCCTTCAGGAGCAGTGTAAAGTTCTATTATACGGTCCACAGTGAAAGGGGTGTCTTCCTGATTCAATCGGTTGATGCATTTCTTTATTCGGAAAAGGTCTTTATCAATTTGATTTTTTAATGCAGCAAGATAGCTTTTTCGGCCTTCTCCACTTCCTGCCGAGACATTGATTTCACCGGAAGCAGAAATCCACTCACTTGGAAACAGTTTGTAACCGGTGCGGATATGCCGTACTTTACAATGATGAATTATTTGATAATGAACCGTTCCCTCTTTAAGGATAACGGATGAAGGACTGAATTTTACTTTTACACTAGTCATAAACAATCAATTATTAGTTTAACATATGGAATAAAAACAGGAAGTAATTCAAAAAACTTCAAGCTGTTATGTATATCTCCAGCTAAACTATTCTTGATTGATAAAAGACGCTTTAATTATTTTTATCTAAAGCATTGTATTGAGTAATATGACATAATAAGTAGATGTTGAAAATTAGTTTATACTATTCTTAAGAATTAGTTATACTTAAAATCACGTTATTGCACCGCATCTGCTCGCCCTGCACTCAGTCACATAGCTGAGTACAGAACAAGCAGCTACAGTACAATAACGAAATTTTAATGTATAACTAATTTCCAACATCTACTTATGATAAAGTAAAAGACCGCGTTCTGTATATTGCGTGAAGACTTGAAACGGAGTGTCAGAGCCAATGCAAAGAATATCTTGCCATATAGAAAATGGAAAACTCAAAATGGAGAGGCTGTTTCCTGAACTCTTTCCATTCAAGCGAAAGAATTTATAACTGTTGACCTGTCTATATGATTATCGGGTTCACTTTCATCGTGTCCAGGTTCAGGTACAATCCGTTATGCTCGATCACTCCGTTTCGGAACATCTTCCATAGGATGCCGCATCCGAGTTGTGCCAGTGTGGAGTTAATAAACAGGTCCTGTCTTTCCAACGCTTCAGCCAGCGAACAACTCGGGCCGGAATCGGTTTCCTTCACTCTCGCGTATTTCACCATGCGGGTGATGACTTTTAGCGAATTGACGGTTTCATAAAGTTTGGACGCCGGCTGTTTGATTTTCTTCGGTACGGTACCCAGCACGACTTGCCCCGTGGTCTGCGTGTTTCCGAAATCCATCCAGTACAAGGGGGTCTCGTAAGTGCAGTATGTCGGTTGCGGCAAAGCCCTCAACAGATTCCACAAGTCGATCCGTGACTTGATGTTATCGGTACAGGTAATCGTGATATTGGCCAGGTTGTCCCGTCTGGTATCCTTCAATACTGCCGGATAGATGTCCGCTTGCGCCTTCCAGTCATTCCCGAAAAAGTTGTTTATCCGGGTGACGAGGCATTGTGCCTTGTTCTGTCCCAGGTCGGACGGTCCGAAAAGCTGGCGACCGATGTTGGCTTCCGTCACGGTGTCGGGGTCATACAGTGTAACGAACAGTCCCGGGTGTCCGAGTCCCCTCAGAGCTGTGTCAAGACGTGCCAGGCAGGTGAGTACCTGCGACCCGGTTCCTCCCGCTCCGATCAGGTTTACCGTTACCGGATGCTGCGGACTCATCAGGTAACTGTCGGTATAATGTACTCTTTTCATGTCAGTATGTCTTTAAGTTTCATATTGTTCAACGGTTTCAACTCTTTGAGGTCGAATGGTTTGTTCCTGGCCGCTTTCGTTACTAGCACAAGGTTCGACCGGGTCGGATTTCCGTTGCCTCCCAAGTGCGAAAACTCCGTCAGCCAGAATTTCTTTTCCCAGTATTGCAGCAGGCTTTCGTATGTCAGGTTCTTTGGCAAGTCTATATTGGCAGAGCCCAGGCATACGCTGGAGCCGGTCACATTGAAGAACGGCGCGACATATAGCAGCGTATCCTTGCCGGGCATGTCATCCTTGTAAGCATATATCCTCATCCCATGTTCCCCCGCCTCGTAAATCACTCCCGGCAGGTTGTATTCCGCATTTTCTATTTTGAGGTCGGAGCTGAAGAACATCATCCGCTTATGCGGGGGATTGTACCATACATACCGCTCGCTGCCCTTGCGTGAATCGCAATAGATCAGGTTGGACGGTACTTTTCCGTAAGGCGTGCTGCTATGCCTTTCCGAATATCCCTTTACAAGCTCGTTCATGAATTCCTGCGTTATAGGCCTGCCTTCCGCCATGTTTCCACGATCGTTTATGTCCCGTATCTCCAGAAAAAAATTCTTGTCATCCTCTGAGGCGTAGGCTATCAGTGCCGCCTTGGGGATAAGCTGGGTCTTCAAAGTTCTTGTAAGTTCGTTTGTCTCCATCATAGTGTTCAAATTATTATGTTGATGAATTTGTCCGCCCATTTGAAAAAGCGTTCCGGGTAGTCATCCATGCGGAACAGCTCTCCCGTTTCGGGAGACAGGGCGAGTGTCGTGACCGGTATGATGTCGTAGGTCTCCCTACTGTGGGAATTGTAACAATTCACGAGATAGTCCGTCACCATATCGTAACTGTCATAGATTACACGTATCTGTTGGTAGAGGTACATGGGGTGGAACTCCGGTTCCTCCTCATAAAAAGGATCGTAGCAGTATTCCATGATGCCGCGTTTCGGTGACAGGAATTGTAACCCCTCCTTCATGGCGGAAACCAGCGATCGTTCGTAGTCGTTCCGGGCTTTATACCTGTCAAGTGCCTTCGGCAGGTTCTTGTAGTAGCACTTGCGTTCCACCCTTTGGAGCAGCCTCTTTATTCTGCCGTTCTCGTAGGAGTGCAGGAGCCTCAGCCGTTTTTTCCTTTCCTCCGGGACCTCTTCCGGTACTTCCTCTGAAATCCAGGTCAGAACATATTCCGTGTCGTCCTCGTCTAGAACGGTCTGTATTCCGTTTGCCTTCATCAATTCATGGATGAACGTGATGGAGATACGCCTCAATTCCGGTCCGAGAGCCTCCACGAATTTCATCGGGAAATAATACAGTGTCAGTTTTCCCCAATGATGGGCTTTCCAGAGCTTGAACAGCAACCGTCCGTCTTGCTCTTCAATATTGACGTTCAGCCCCTCACCGACAAGGTCATCCATCTCCTCGTGCAGCCTTGCGATCCCTTCCCCGAATGTCCGGCCCGGGGTATGTACCGCCTCCTTCTCCATCAGATAGGCATATCTGAAGAAGGAGTCACGCAGAAATCCGTAGTTCTCCCGCGTGATGAGATTATGCCTTTTCCCATCGGAATCTTCCACGACAAGACTCGGTAAAGGTTTTGGCTGAAACGTGGCGTTCAGAAAAGAGGAACGGCACCCCCCGGTGCCGTAATCCTTTCTTTCCTGTCCGTACCGTAACGGATATTGCGTACGGTCTGTCCGATGATGAGCCTTGCAAGCCGTTCCACCTGCTGTTCGTCCAATGGTACACATGATTTCTTCTGTTTTTTATTGTCCTTTCCCATTACTTTTATCCTTTTGTCCCGATGGTAGTTTTGAATTCATACACCGCCTTGTCTTCCTTGATGACCGGCCCGTGCACCGTCGCCGTGGTCAGTTCCGGATAGAAGTTCGAGTAGTAGTTCATGACCATTTCGGGGCTGTCCGACGTGTTCGGGTCATCGAGTGTGACCATCCCGTTGCCTTTCTTGAATGTGAATGAACGTGTCATTCCCTTGATTTCTAATGCCATAATATTAAATGCTTTGATAATGTGAAACATTGGGTTCTAACATGGATTGCGGAAAATCGGGATATTCCTCATAATCTTCCGGGCGGTAGGTAGGGACTTCCTGTCCCCTCTGATAGTACGGATAGAGGTCTTCGGGATTTTGCTCCTGTTCCTGCCGGTATGAAATCTGTTGTTCCGCGTATGCAGGCTGTGGAGGGAGCTGGCGGCTCATCGGCCGTTGTCCGGCGTATTGCGGCTGTGGGGGAGCCTGATGCGGTGCCGGCCTTTGCGCAGGCTGCTGTGGCGGCCACATTGTCTGCTGC
>ULWJ01016874.1_pt1 | contig 12610 bp, 9 predicted proteins | sample 1960221 | NCBI WGS metagenome assembly ULWJ01 (sample SAMEA4835809, study PRJEB28245) | human gut metagenome | biome: gut microbiome; material: fecal sample | place: Denmark | collected 2008 | reverse complement strand
AAAGATATTAAACAGTCTAACACAACATAGTTCCGACTTGGAGTACAAGTTCGAACGTTTGTATCGGATACTGTTTAATGAACAGATGTACTACATAGCCTACCAGCGCATATATGCCAAACAAGGTAATATGACTAAAGGAGTTGACGGAAAAACCGTTGACGGCTTCAGTATATCCCATATTGAGCAGTTGATTGATACGCTCAAAAACGAGACGTATCAGCCTAAACCCTCACAGCGAGTTTACATTCCGAAGAAAAACGGAAAGATGAGACCGCTGGGTATTCCGTCATTTATGGATAAACTTCTGCAAGAGGTTATCAGAATGATTTTGGAAGCTATATATGAGGGCAGTTTTGAAAACACCTCACATGGTTTCAGACCACAACGAAGTCCTCAAACTGCACTCTCAAGTATTCAAAAGTCGTTCAATGGCACTAAGTGGTTTATCGAGGGAGACATTAAAGGCTTCTTCGACAACATAGACCATGAAGTATTGATAGCCATTCTCTCAGAAAGGATTTCCGATAACAGGTTTATCCGACTTATCAGAAAATTCCTGAATGCGGGATATGTTGAAGACTGGGTATTCCACAAATCATACAGTGGAACTCCGCAAGGTGGTATTATAAGCCCTATATTGGCGAACATATACCTTGACAAATTCGATAAGTATATCAAGGAGTACATCACAAAATTCGACAAGGGAAAAAGACGCAAGGATAATCCGATTGCAAAACGACTCGGACATCGTAAAGCCAAGTTAGTTGAAAAACTACGAAACACTGTTGATGAAACGAAACGTAAACAATTGTTTGCAAAAATTAGAGAAATAGTCAAAGAGCGACTGAAATATCCTGCCGGTGATGAAATGGATGACAGTATCAAACGACTGAAATACATAAGATATGCAGATGATTTTCTAATTGGAGTAATCGGTAGCAAGCAAGATTGTATCCAAATCAAAGAAGACATAAAGCAATTTATGGATGATAAATTGAAGTTAGAACTATCTGACGAAAAAACTCTGATTACCAATGCAAGAAAACACGCTAAATTTCTTGGTTATGATGTCTTTGTGCGAAAATCCAATGATACACGCAGAGATAAGAACGGTCATTTGACAAGGTCGTTAGACCACAAGATAGTACTATATGTGACTACCGAAATAATGCGAAAGAAACTTCTTGAATATGATGCTGTTAAAATTACCGAGCAGAACGGGAAAGAAGTTTGGAAACCAAAAGGTCGTTCATATATGAGATGTCTTGATGATTTGGAGATTATAAGTCAATATAACTCTGAAATCATGGGGTTCTACAACTATTACTCGATAGCAAACAACAGCCCCGTTATTGACTCTTTCTACAACATTATGGAGTATAGTATGTACAAGACATACGCCGCAAAATACACAACTTCCAAAAAGAAGATTATTGCGAAGTACAAGAAAAACGGTGTATTCTCCATACCATACACAAACAAGAAAGGGTATGAGGTCAGACGTGAGTTTTATGACAAAGGTTTCAAACGCAAGGAACTACCGAACCGTACTTTGGATGACAGATTACCTAACACAGTCGCTATAACGGGTGGCAGAAATGGATTAATTACAAGACTAAATGCACGTGTATGTGAAAACTGCGGTGCAACCGATAATCTTGAAATGCACCATGTTCGCAAACTCAAAAACTTGAAAGGTAAAATTGATTGGGAAATAAAAATGATTTCTCGTAACCGTAAAACATTAGCAGTATGTTCAATATGTCATCACAAAATACATTCGGGAAAGTTAAACTGAATGATAAGGTGGAGAGCCGTGTACGGGGAGACCTGTATGCACGGTTCGGAGGCGAGTGCTTGGAAACCTACCATTGTAACAAATGGCAAGGCGCCGGGTGCTTAGCCTATGGCCAGATAGCAAGTGCTAAAATCCCGTTATCCAGACTGATAAGTCCTCAACTCTACTGGGTAATGTCCGGCAGTGACTTTACGCTGGATATTAATAATCCCAAAGAACCGAAAGTGTTATGTGTGGGCAACAATCCCGACAGAATTTCAATCTATGGTGCGGCATTGGGGCTATATAACTCCCGTATCGTAAAACTGATAAACAAGAAGAAGCAACTCAAAAGTTGTGTGATTATTGACGAGTTACCCACGATTTTCTTTAAAGGTTTGGACAATCTGATTGCCACGGCACGAAGCAACAAGGTGGCGGTTGTGTTAGGTTTTCAGGACTTCAGCCAGTTGAAACGTGACTATGGTGACAAGGAGGCCGCCGTCATCATGTCAACTGTGGGCAATGTATTCAGCGGCCAGGTGGTGGGTGAAACGGCCAAAACATTGTCGGAAAGATTCGGGAAAATCCTGCAAAAGCGGGAGTCTATGAGTATCAACCGCAGTGACACTTCCACTTCCATCAGCACACAACTGGACAGCCTGATACCTGCCAGCAAAATCAGTACACTTTCACAAGGTATGTTTGTCGGTGCCGTAGCAGACAACTTCGGAGAGACAATCGAGCAGAAGATTTTCCATGCGCAGATAGTAGTGGATAATGATGCAGTACAGAAAGAGACAGCCGCCTATCAACCCATTCCTGAAATCAGCAGCTTTCTGGACGAGGACGGCAATGATACGATGGAGCAGCAGATACAGGCCAACTACCGACAAATCAAACAGGATATTGTCGAATTAGTGGAGAACGAATTGCTCCGCATAGAGAATGACCCGGAACTCAAACATCTGTTGGGCAGTGACGAAGGTGCGCAGGCATAGCCGTTCCTCTGAAAAGGATAACAGCATGGGCAGGCAGGTTCAAATATAGACATTTTGAAAATTCATTATGACAGTTCTTCATTTATTCGTAATTTTTATCGGAATGAACAATTAGCCATAACGTCATTTTCCGCCAAATCCCGCCATTCATTTCCACCATTTCCGAAACTGTAATAACCTATCAATTAAACCTCTACATTCGCACCGACGGGCTAAGGTTTACCCGATATTGATTAATTATTGTATCACTTAAACTATTAATTTTATGGCTAAGAAAAAACAAGAGCAACAAGAGCAGAGTCAGGACGAGCATGTAATGGCAGTCCTTGACAAGAGAACGAACAAGACCGCAGTCATCTCCAAGATGAACGAACAGGACGGCAGCATCGAAGTCGTACCGCCAAACAAAAAGAACAACAACAGTTTTCTCAAACAGGACCGTACCACACCTCTGGAACTGTTCTTCACGAATTTCAAGAACCAGTACCAAAATCCCACAAGCTTCAGTTTCTTCCTTGTACCACTTGCCGTTTTGGACAAGACACTGAACGCGGTCATCCAGATTCGGAAAGGGGAAGACCCCGGACCGGACGGCAAGAAACTGGTAGAAAACAGCGAACTCAACGACGAGGGACGTATCGCCAAACTGGCCCGGCGGTATAAGTTTGATGAGCACCAGCTGCCGTGGAAAGATCTGAACGCACTCGGTCTTGACAAGGAGACTCTGTTCAACAACCATTGCATGGGAGAACTTCTCAAAGGAAGAATCACTTCCACCGCACTGCCCATCAGCAAGGAGATAAACGGAGAAAAGAAAGATTTGGGCGAGGCCTGTTTCATGTGTGTGAAAGGTGTGGACGGCAAAGTGGAACTCAAGACACTCACCCGCCTGGACAAGCCCCAATATGATTTGCCGGTCTATAAAGGCGTATTCACGGATGAAGAGAAGGACAAACTGGCCGAAACGGGTACGTTGGGAGGAATCAAGGAAATGAAGGACACGCTTACCGGAAATGTATGCAAATGCTATGTCAGTTTCCACGAGTCCACCAACCGCATCATCACCATGCCCGTGGATGCCATCAAAATCCCGGACTACATTTATGGGAAGAGACTGGACGACAAGCAGAAGCAGATACTCGCTTCAGGTGGCGAAGTCCCCATCAATGACATACAGCGCAAGAACGACACCATGCTTTCCGGTGTGGCCTATGTCGATCCGACCATAAGGGACATCGCATTCAAACAGTCCGACAAGCAGCTGAAGGTCAACGATACGATTTTAGGAGCCAAGATAACCTCCGAACAGAAAAAGATACTGGAGAATCACGGCATGGTATTCATTGAGAACATGCGCAATCCCAAGACCAGACAGCTGTTCTCGGATGATGTGCGTTTCAGCAACAAGAGCAACAACCTGCTCATAGGACGCAATGCCCGTGAATACAAGCCGGCGGTTGAAACCCCCAAAAACGACAGGAAACAAGAAACAAAGCAGACGGCCCGCCATGTCGTATCTCCCAGACCGCAGGCCAGAAAGAACAGCCTCTCGTTCTCGTAATCCGGCAGCAGGCGGAACGTTTACCGAATCCATATACCCGGTTTCCTCTCAGGTTACCGGGTATGTCACAAATTATTTCCCCATTCAAAATCCAATGACAACAGATGATGATTACACAACATGACAACAACGGAGAACTGTCCTGCTTCAAGTCAGCTCTCCTTTTTTATTTGAGAGAAAGCCATCCGCACATGGCCGATGACAAGGCATTCATCCGGGAGCGTGCGGACAGTGCCGCAGAGGCTTACGAACATGCCATACGTGACGGTCTATCCGTCAGGCAGGCTTTGGAACAGGCTGACGCCGTTCTCTATCAGGACTTGCGCTTTTCCCGGTTCGATACGGTTTTCGAGGCCGTATCGGAGTGGTTTCCCGAAGTACGGCCCGAAAGACGGACGGATTTCTGCCTGAAGGTATTGTCACCCGCAGAGGCGGTATTCGGCAAATATTCCATAGACGACAGGTTTGAATCATCCCCGGCCTGTCATACACTTACCGTTGAACTTACAGGTTTCATACAATCTTATATAGAACAATATGGCGTATAACAGACGACAACATCTGGCGGACAACATAGCCGCACTTGAACTGATATTCATGCGTCCGGAGTTCTCTCTTACAGAACAGGGACGCAAGGTCTTGAACGGTTATTCGGGTTTCGGAGGACTGAAGTGCATCCTGAATCCGGCGGAGAAAGATACGGACATAGAAAAATGAAGGTCGGACAAAGAACTGTTTCCCCAGGTCCGGCTGCTGCATGAACTTCTGCGTGAGTATTCCAAAGACGAGAAAGAATACAAGTCATACGTCCAAAGTCTTAAGAATTCCGTCCTTACAGCCTTTTACACACCCGAGCCGGTAGTAACGGCCATGCAGGAAGCCCTGCTGATACCGGAAATCCGCCCGGAACGTTTTCTTGACCCTTCCGCCGGAACGGGCATGTTCATCAGCACTCTGAAGGATGTCCCCGAAATCCATTGCTTCGAGAAGGACAGGCTGACGGGAAGGATACTCTCATCCCTCTATCCGAAAAGCAGAGTGACCATAGACGGTTTCCAGTCCATACAGCCTTATTATAACGGCTACTTCGATGTTGTTTCTTCCAATATCCCGTTTGGGAATACCAGAATTTATGACAGGGACTTTGACCGGAGTGACGACCCGGTGCGCAAATCCTCACTCGCTGCCGTACACAACTATTTCTTTCTCAAAGGCATGGATACGCTGCGCGAAGGCGGGATACTGGCCTATATCACGACTTCGGGCGTCATGGACTCGCCACAGAACCGTCCCGTCAGGGAGTGGCTGGTAAACCATGCCAATCTCGTTTCTACCATCCGTCTGCCGGACAATCTGTTTACCGATGCGGGTACGGAAGTAGGCAGCGACCTGATCGTGTTGCAGAAGAATACCCGAAAGTCGGAACTGACTGAAAAGGAACGGAACTTTATCGAGACCCGCATCATATCCGACAGTATCCATATAAACAACAGCTATGCCGATTTGGACCATATCATCCATACTTCCGTATCCATAGGTAAAAACATGTACGGACAACCGGCCATGAATTTTATCCATGAAGGGGGTATCGGAGCCATTTCCGAACATCTCAGGCTATTATTGGCCCAAGATGTGGGAAACCATCTTGACCGGAAACTTTATGAAGAAAACCTGTCCCGTTCCACCGTTTCCACTGCCCTGAAAACCGGACCGGAAGTTCCACCGGAAACAACAGCAGTGGAGCACCGGCAGGAGATGCAGGAAGAAAGTCTCTTGTCAACCAAGCCTTATGAACCCATGCTTAATCTGTTTGCCGCCTATGCGGACGAGGAGGAAGCGGAGGTGCAGATGATGGAAAACCGGCCATCACCGGGCCGGACAGCGTCGGCATCCCGCAAAAGAAAAGGAAACGAACCGGAAATGTTCAATCTGTTCTCGCAAGAGAACATGTATGATGAAGCCGTCTCACAAGAAGAAATGACCGGGGAACAGGTGGCAGCGGAAGCGAAATGGCAGGAACGCAGACTACGGTTCGAGGAAGAACGGAAAAAAGAAACGGAACCACGTCCGTTTACCGGAGAAATACGCCCCGAATACAAGAACGGCTCTCTCGTGAAAGCCGGTGAGCAATACGGATATTTGCAGGGATTGGGTACTCCCGAAGTACAGTTCCATCCGCTCAGGCTGACTGTCACACAACAATACCGGGCCGCCTACTATATCCCGCTCCGTGAAGCCTACCACAATCTCTACAATGCGGAAGCCGAAACGGAAACCGAACAGCCGGAACTAAGGGAGGAACTGAACCGGCAGTATGACCGTTTCCACCGCATGTTCAGGGAGCTGAACGGAAAGGACAACGCCAAGTTCCTGCTGTTGGATGCAGGAGGACGGGAAATGCTCTCATTGGAGCGTTCCGTCAACGGGAAGATACAGAAGGCGGACATATTCACCGTGCCCGTATCGTTCAACGCCAACGAGGTGACACATGTGGATACACCGCAGGAAGCCCTTGCGGCATCCCTGAACAAGTTCGGCGAGGTCAATCTGGAATATATGGAGAATCTCTGCGACATCGGCAGGCAGGAACTGCTCGAACAGCTGGAAGAGCGCATCTTCTACAATCCCATGATGAAGAGCCATGAAATCAAGGACCGTTTCATAGCGGGCAATGTGATCGCCAAAGCAGAATGGATAGAGAACCACCTGAGAGACTATCCCGATGACGGAGCGAGCAGAAAATCATTGGAGGCCCTTCGGAAAGCCATACCGGAGCCCATAAGTTTCGAACAGCTTGACTTCAACCTGGGAGAACGGTGGATACCCATGTCCGTATATGAGGAATTCGCCGGATACCTCTTCGAGACAAAGGCCCATATCCACTATACGGAATCCATCGACGAATTCAGCGTGAGCTTCGAGAGCACCAACGCGAACATCACCGACAGATATTATGTGAAAGGGGAAAAGAGAGGCTATTACGGAAACGACCTGCTGAAACATGCGCTGCACAACACCGTACCCGACATAACCAAGACCGTACAGGACAAGGAAGGCAATGACATTAAGGTACGGGATGCGGAGGCCATACAGCTTGCCGACACCAAAATCAACGAGATACGTTCCGCCTTCACCGGCTGGCTGAATGAACAGCTGCCCGAGTTCAAGCAGAACCTTGCGGACATGTACAACCGCAAGTTCAACTGCTATGTACGTCCCGATTACGACGGTTCCCTGCAAAGCTTCCCGTTCCTTGACCTGAAAGGGCTGGGCATACCGTCCCTGTACGACAGCCAGAAAAATGCCGTATGGATGCTGAAGATGAACGGAGGCGGGATAATCGACCATCAGGTAGGTACGGGTAAAACCCTTATCATGTGTATAGCCGCCTTTGAGATGAAACGTCTCGGACTGGCGAACAAGCCGATGATTATCGGACTCAAAAGCAATGTGCATGACATAGCCGACACGTTCAAGAGGGCCTATCCGAATGCCAGAGTGCTGTATCCGGGCAAGGAGGACTTTACGCCGGAGAAGCGTGTCGGAATATTCCATGACATCAAAAATAATAACTGGGACTGTATCATCCTGACACACGACCAGTTCGGGAAAATACCCCAATCCCCCGAAATACAGCAGAAAATATATACGCAGGAAATAGACAGCATCGAAGAGAATCTCGCCGTATTCGAGCAGCAGGGCAATGAAGTGACCGGCTGGATAAAAAAGGGGCTGGAAAAAAGAAAGGAAAACCTTGAGGCCAAACTTGAAAAGCTGGAACAGGATATAAAGGACCGGACGGATGATGTTACAGATTTCAGACAGATGGGCATCGACCACCTCTTCGTTGACGAATCGCACAATTTCAAGAACCTGATGTTCAACACACGCCATGCAAGAGTTTCCGGTCTGGGCAACCCCGAAGGAAGCATGAAGGCCATGAACATGCTTTTCGCCATCCGTACCATACAGGAGCGTACGGGCAGGGATTTGGGGGCCACTTTCTTGTCCGGTACGACCATCTCCAACAGCCTGACAGAACTCTATCTCCTTTTCAAATATCTCCGTCCGAAGGAAATGGAGCGGCAGGGGATTACCTGTTTTGACGGTTGGGCGGCCGTCTATGCGAAGAAAAGCACGGACTTTGAATTTTCAGTGACCAACCAGGTGGTGCAGAAAGAGCGTTTCCGCTATTTTATCAAAGTGCCGGAACTCGCCAATTTTTATGCGGAGATAACCGATTACAAAACGGCCGAGGACGTAGGGGTTGACAGGCCGGAACTCAACGAGCAACTCTATCACATACCGCCCACTCCCCAGCAGGAGATTTTCATTCAAAAACTGATAAAGTTCGCCGAAACCGGGGATGCGACCTACATAGACAGGGAGCCTCTGTCCGAAGCGGAGGAGAAGGCACAGATGCTGATCGCCACCAACTACTCGAACAAGATGTCGCTTGACATGCGGCTGATAGACCAACAGTACGGTGACAGTCTGGGAAACAAGGCGTCCCATTGCGCAGCCAAGATTGCGGAATATTACTATAAATATCTTGACCAGAAAGGCACACAGTTCATTTTTTCAGACTTGAGTACCTATAAACCCGACCAGTGGAACATCTACAGTGAAATCAGGCGCAAACTCGTGGAAGACCATAATATCCCGGAAAAGCAGATAAAATTCATTCAGGAAGCAAACAGCGACAACGCACGCAAGGAACTGTTCAAGGATATGAACTCCGGGCGCATCCGTTTCCTTTTCGGTTCCACACAGAAACTGGGAACGGGTGTCAACGCGCAGGAACGGGCCGTGGCCATCCATCATCTGGACATACCCTGAAGGCCGTCCGACCTGGAACAGCGCAACGGACGGGCGGTAAGAAAAGGCAATATCATCGCCAAGCAGTACGCCGGCAACAAGGTGGACTGCTATATCTATGCGGTGGAGAAGTCACTGGACAGCTACAAGTTCAACCTGCTGCAAAACAAGCAGGTGTTCATCAACCAGCTCAAAAGCCGCAATCTGGCCGCCCGTACCATTGACGAGGGGGCGATTGACGAAAACGGAGGCGGCAGTTTCAGCGAATACGTGGCCATCCTTTCGGGCAACGACGACCTGCTGGAAAAGGCCAAGCTGGACAAGAAACTGGCGGTCCTCGAAAGCGAGAGGCAGGCATTCTACCGTAACAAGGGAAACGCGAAAGGCAAGCTGAATGAAAGAACTTCGGGAATAGAAAAAAACAACACCTTTATCGGGCGTTTCACCAGAGACTGAAAATATTTCAACAAGGTGATGCCCGCAGATACGGAAACCGGACTCCGTCCCAATCCCCTGAAACTGGACGGTGTGGATTCGGACAATGTGGAGATACTCGGCAACCGGCTTGCCGCAATCAACCGGAATGTCCGGACGGAGGATGACTATATGAAAATCGGAACCCTGTCCGATTTCCGCATCCTTGTCCGTACCGAGAGGATTTGTGACGGGGACACACAGACCTTGCAGAACAAATTCATGGTCGAGGGACTGGACGGTATCAAATATACCTACAACAACGGTTATATAGCCAAAGACCCGAAACTGGCCGTCATGAACTTCATCAATGCGCTGGAACGCATTCCCGCCATGATAGAGAAACGGGAAAAGGAGAACGCAGAGCTGTCGAAGGACATCCCGGTCCTTCAGGAGATTGTGGCGGCTTCATGGCCCAAGGATGCGGAAATCAAGCGGCTGAATGAGGAACTTGCCACGCTGAACCGAAAAATACAGCTTACCATAAAACCGGCAGGCGAGCATGAAAGCGGAACGGATGACGGAACGGAAATAAAAGGAGAGAAAGCGACAGGCGAAAGTGACGATACACCGGATCTGCCACGGAAGGCAAGGCATGTCCCCCCCAATGGAAATTGCCGCCCCGTCAAACGGACTGAAAAAAATATCCTAAGTTTGCCGTAAAGAGCCGCTTTTCAGGAAATGACAAAGGTATGGCCGGCACCCGGATAAATCCGGTCTGCCGGCCATACTCTTATCTGTAATGGGAAGAAGGGCACTCCGTCATTCCTCTTCCTCAAAGGAAAGGCTCTCCACCTGTCTGTTAATAACCTTCCAGTCAATGGAATCCTTCAGATTGATTATATCCACAATCGAATAATGCCTGGTCCCGTTTTCCTCTTCCGCAAAACGCAGCCGTCCGCTCAAACGCTGCTTCTCAATCTCTGCCGGATCGAGGTTTATCAGCTCACAAACCTCATCGGGCAGCATGGAGAGTTCTACACAGTTATCCTCGCAGATATGTTGCAGCACGGCCAACATGTTGAGGGACTTCTTGTAACTTCTCACGAGTGCGGCGAACGAGCCGCTTTCAACCTTAATCATCTTTCTCATAACCTTTTATTTTTAGAGTGTTCTTCTTTTTCCAGCAGCATGGCACGCAGCACGTCCGAACGGCGATAGTAAATCTTCCCCTTGTCACGGTGGAAAGGCAACGAACCGTCATTGCGGCGTCTTAGAAGTGTCCTGTCGGACATTTTGGTAAGCAGGCGCACGCCTTTTGAATCCAGTATCTCGCTGTCGGGCAAGTTATGTATGGCAGGAGCCAGTAACTTTTCAATGTTGGTTACTTTGGCGAGTATGGTACTGAGCATGTGGGTCATCTGCCCACCAGGTGCAGTTCTTCTGTTATTCATAATGACCTTGTTTTTATTGTTTACGGTGCAATATTACGGAGATATTACGAGGTCATTGGTTACTCAACCGTTGAGCAACCGCCAAAAAAAGACAGAAAACGCCAGAATGAAATAAAAAAGGCCGGAAGCAATCTCCGGCCATTCCTGAAAGAGCAGGCATCCGAACCTCATGTCTGCCTTTGCTCATTCCAAACACCCTCTCCTTACATGGAAAAATGAAAATCCATCTTTATCTGTGACATCTCACGTATCACTGTACGGTCCAGCACACGCGCATAATGACGGGTCATCTGAACATTGGTATGCCCCAGCATTTTAGCAACGCTCTCTATCGAAACACCATTAGCCAGGGCAAAAGTGGCAAAAGTATGACGCGCCACATGGGTGGTCAATGTTTTTTTTATGCCACAAATATCAGCCAGCTCCTTGAGATAGGCGTTCATTTTTTGATTACAAAGCACCGGAAAAAGCACACCATGTTTCCTGCAATATTCATTGGTGGAATACTTCTCCAATATTTTTAACGGAACTTCCATCAATGGGATGTTACACATGATTTTGGTCTTCTGCCTTCCCTTGCGTATCCATCTGACACCGTTCGAGTCCTCCACGATATGCTCCTTTCCCAATCCGTGAATATCCGAGAAGGCCAGACCGGTGAAGCAACAGAACACAAAAATGTCCCGTACCTGACCCAGCCGCGGAATATCAATCTCCTTTGAAATCAGTTTTCGGATTTCCGAATCTTCCAAGAAGTCCGGCTCTACCTTATCCAACGAGAACCTGATTTCCAAAAACGGATCATTCTTCATCCATCCCTTGGCCAAAGCGATACGGATAATCTTCTTGAAGTTCTTCAGATACTTGGTGGCTGTATTATGACAACACTTTTTCGAGGTCTTAAGCCAGAACTCGTAATCCTCAACAAACTGGCGGGAAACTTCATCCAAAAGAATATCTTTTTTATGATATGTCTCCCAGACAAAATCCTGAGTATGTTTCAAGGATGTCTCATAACGCTGCACGGTTGCAGGCGCCATGTCCGTACCGGACAATTGGGCGCATTTATCATTATGTTCACGGAAAACCTCAAACAGGGTACGCTGTACGGGAGCATCCTTACCCAAAAAACGGTCCAGGACACTGCCGGCAGAAACCGCTACACCTTCTATTTCCAGTTCACGCTGAATTTTCATTATCCTCAAACGGATAGAATCAAGATACAGATTCAGTTCCTTGTACTCACGCTTCTTTTCCAGGGCCTTTCCTTTTGCTACACTCCAAAATTCCGGAAGAATTGTTTTCTTCACTGAAGCATCAACCCGAACTCCATTCACTGTAATTCTCATCATTATCGGAGCCTCACCGTTCCGATTCAATTTCGTCCTACGAATGTAGAACAATAGACAAAATGTTGTTCTTTCCATCTTACTTGTTTTTTAATCACAAAACTAAAATTCCAAGAGCAACAAGTCAAGATGCAAAACACTGATAAACAATGAATTATTTACTTAATAGGTGTACCTAACATTGAAGGAGATCAGGTACACCGAATAGTACACCGAAAGAATGCTTTGATATG
>ULWJ01018166.1_pt1 | contig 12696 bp, 10 predicted proteins | sample 1960221 | NCBI WGS metagenome assembly ULWJ01 (sample SAMEA4835809, study PRJEB28245) | human gut metagenome | biome: gut microbiome; material: fecal sample | place: Denmark | collected 2008 | reverse complement strand
AAGATAGGTCCCGGCTACGATCCGGTCGCCACCGATCACAAACCGGCTGTCATGGAACGGCAATCCGCCTTCTATGATCAGCGCATCCGTCCCGATCCCCCGGATCGATGCCCCCATACCATTTAGGAAATGGCACAGCTGTCCGATCTCCGGTTCCCGCGCGCATCCCCGCAGAACCGTCCGCCCCACCGCTGCCACAGCGGCAAACAGGGCATTTTCCACCGCGCCGACACTCGGAAACGGAAAAATAATCTCTGCCCCGCGAAGTCCCGTTGTCTGTGCATGCAGGAAGCCATCCGGCTCCGATTCCTGTATTTCCGCGCCCAGCGCACGGAGTGCCCGCAAATGCCAGTCGATTGGACGTTTTCCGATCATACATCCGCCGGGGCTGTAGACCCCCGCCTCGCAAAAGCGTCCCAAGAGCGCTCCCAAAAGCATAATGGACGAGCGCATTTTCCCCATCGCATTCTGCCCGATCCGCCAGCCATTCATCTTCGAAGTATCGATTTCCAGACGGTTTCCGTGCAACGCACACCGGCATCCCAGAGAATCAAGAATCCCCATCATACAGAACACATCCTGTATTCTGGGGACATTTTCAAGCACGGTAATTCCGCGGTTTAACACCGACGCCGCCATCATCGGCAAAACTGCATTTTTCGACCCCTGCACCGTGAGTCCGCCCTGAATCCGGCACGGTCCGTGAATCTCGATGAAAGCCAAACAATCCCCTCCCACCGGCATCTATGTATTATTATATGCCAACGAGAGAAAATGGTTCTCATTTTCTACATTTCCCGAGGTGAATATGTAACTCCGCCAAATATTCCTACTGCTCCAGCTTAATCTGGTTCGAGACGCTTAACACCATCCCCATCTCCAGCATCAGGAACATGACGGATGTACCTCCGTAACTGATAAACGGCAGCGTAACACCCGTGTTCGGGATCGTATTCGTAACAACCGCGATATTTAAGATAACCTGAATCGCGATGTGTGCCATCACGCCGATCACGATCATCGCACCCATCAGATCCGGTGCATTTCCAGCAATTACCATGAAGCGGTAAATCATAAACATGAAAATCAGAATGACCGAAATCGCGCCAAACAGACCTAATTCCTCACAGATAATCGAAAAAATCATATCATTCTGTGCCTCCGGCACGAAACCGAGCTTCTGGAGACTCTCGCCCAGTCCCTTTCCAAACAGACCGCCGGAACCGATCGCGTACAGACCCTGGAGCACCTGATAACCGCCGGAACGTGCATACTGCACCGGGTTGACCCAGACATTGATTCGTCCCAGCTGATAATCCTTCAGGATATGGAGCTTTACCAGCAGATGCCCTATATAGGGGGCGACCGCCAGAAGTCCGACGCCGCCTCCGATGCAGAGAAAAAACGGCCATTTGATCTTGCACGCCACAAACAGCATCACAAACACGATGCCGCAGATGATGATACCAGAACTTAAGTTGTTCGCCGTAACTAAAAGTGCCAGCGGCGCCGACAGCGCCACGATAAATCCGACTGCCCGTAGCTGGTTGATCCGCACGCCCAGATTGGCAATCAGAACCGCCAGAAGCAGAATCAGGGAAATCTTGACAATCTCGGTCGGCTGGAACTGGAGAGGTCCCAGGCGCAGCCAGCGCTTCTTACCATGCGATGCCACGCCCAGAGGTGTAAAACGCGTCAGAAGCAGCGTCACGTATGAAACGATATATCCCAGCATCGCAAACCGCGCAAACCAGTGATAATCTATCTTGGAGACGATATACATCGCAACAAAGCTGACACCCGCGACGCCCGCCTGACGAAGCATAAAATATCCCGGATTGCCGTAATCAAGCTGCGCCTTATAGGAGCTCGCGCTGTAAATCATGATCAGTCCGAATACCGTCAGGAAAATGATGGTAAACAACAGACTGTAATCATAAAACCGATGTGGTTTTTTCTTTTTAATTTTTCCCGGTTCCGGCATACTTCCACTCCCCTGCTTTTTGTTGTTACAGTTTCGAAATTCTGCCTGTAAACGGCAGTTTTTCCTTCAAATCAGGGCTGCCGCAGACAAATGCCGGCTGCGACAGCCCCCTTAAATACATTAAGCCTTTATTCGTTACTGTTCACGCATACGTGCCCAGTAACCTTTATTCTTCCAATACTGAATTGCTGCGTGCTTTGCACTCCGCAATTCTCAAAAGTCACAATTCCTCCTGCAAGCAATCTTGCGTCGGATTTCCGACCTTTGAACCTTGGTATTACAAATTTCTCACAAACTCTTTGAATTTGCGTCCGCGCTCTTCAAAGTTCTTGAACTGCCCCCAGCTTGCACATGCCGGTGAAAGCAGGACGTTATCGCCTGGATTTGCGTAGGATGCACATACCTGTACAGCCTCCTGCAGATCTTCCGCGTACATGATATCATTGAAGCCGTGGCGTTTTGCACACTCCGCAATCTTATCGCGGGTCTGGCCGATCAATACCAGATAGCGTACCTTTCCGCCAAAGCTCTCGATCCACTCGTCAAACTCGGAATGCTTATCATATCCGCCTGCGATTAATAAGGTCGGTCCCGGCATCGCCTTGATCGCCTGCATCGCTGCATCCGGGTTGGTTCCTTTGGAATCGTTGTAGTATTTGACACCAAAACGCTCGGTTACGAACTCAATGCGGTGTTCAACTGCCTTGAATTCCTTGATCACCTTCTGGATCTTCTCCAGCGGAACGCCCATGTTCATACTGATAGCAACCGCTGCCATAACATTTTCATGGTTATGACGGCCAAGTAGCTTCAGATCGTGGATATTGACAATCACGGTCTCTTTCTCGCCGTCGTTGTATACAATCTCATCCTCTTTCAGGTAGAAACCTTGTTTCAGGGTACGCAGACTGGAAAAATATACCACCTTGATGTCTTTTAAAGTCTCACCAAATTCACGCAGTACCGGATCCTCATAGTTCAGGACGCAGACATCGCCCTCTTTCTGGTTCTTGGTAATGCTCTCTTTCGTCTCGATGTAGCATTCCATCGTCTTATGACGATCCAGATGATCCGGGGTAATATTTAAAATAGCGCTTACATTCGGGTGGAAATCAGTCATGGTCTCCAGCATGAAGCTCGATACCTCTGCGACAGTTACGGTCTCATCCGTTGTCTCCAATGCGTGGAATGCAAACGGCTCACCGATATTTCCAACTACAAATACGCTGTCATAGAATGACTTCATGATCTCGCCGGTCAGGGAAGTCGTTGTTGTCTTTCCGTTCGTGCCGGTAATGGCTGCCATACGTCCTTTGGCACAGTGATATGCAAGCTGCATCTCGCCCCAGATCGGAATACCGGTTTCACGAATCATCTCTACAAACGGTGCATCGGTCGGGATGCCTGGGCTTAAAATTGCCAGCTCCACGCCTAACAAATCCGTCTTTTTCAGCTCTCCGAGGACGAACGTGATCGTCGCGCCTTCGTCAAATTTCTTTTTCAGCTCCTCTGGATCCAGTTTTTCATTGCCATCGTAAAGCACTACCTCCCCGCCTTTTGAGAGAAGGAGCTTTGCAGCTGCAATACCGCTGATACCTGTTCCTGCTACTAATACTTTCTGACTCATAATCTTCCTCCTATAATCCTAAGTATGCTATAAGGCAAAGGATTGCCGTAATAATCGAAAATACGCCTACGACTCTGGTCTCAGACCATCCGCAGAGCTCGAAATGGTGATGGATCGGCGCCATCTTGAAAAAACGCTTTCCGCCCGTCTTCTTAAAATAGGTTACCTGAATAATAACAGATAATACTTCCACCAGATAAATCAGACCCACGATCGCGATAAAGATCGGCATCTGCATCATAAAGGCACTGGAAGCGACAAAACCGCCGAGTGCCAGTGAACCGGTATCGCCCATGAACACACGCGCCGGATAAACATTGAACAGAAGAAAGCCCAGAAGACTTCCAACTACTGCGCCGGTAATCGGGCTAATGCCGCTGTTCTCCCCGATCGCCACGATCGTAAAGAACGTTGCTACCAGAATCGTCACACTGGTGCACAGGCCGTCCAGACCATCTGTGAAGTTCACGCCATTGTCAGTTCCCAGAATGATGAAGAACAGTGCCGGTACAAACAGCCAGACCGGAAGCTGTAAATACTTGCCGGTAAATGGAATCAGCATCCCTGTTCCGATGTCCGGTGAGGTTACAATATAATAGGCAAAAATACCTGTGATCACAAACTGTCCGATCAGCTTCTGGATCGGATTTAAGCCCTCCGAACGTTTCATCACGATCTTGATGTAATCGTCCAGAAATCCAACCACGCCGAATCCAACAGTCATAAACAGCACCGGAATGATCTTCGGATAATCCCGGATATAGAGCAGAGACGTAATGATGATGCTGGAAAGAATTACCAGACCGCCCATCGTCGGGGTTCCCTGCTTTTTCAGATGCGTCTGCGGTCCGTCATCGCGCACCTGCTGTCCGAATTTCAACCTGTGGAGAAACGGTATCACGATCGGGCACAGCACTGCGCTGACCACAAATGCGATGATAACCGCCAGTATTGTTTCATTTACCATGTCACACCTCTAACTTATCTTCCTATGTATACAGAGATAGTTCCTCAATTTATACACCTCAATAGTATACGTCTTTTTAGGGGAATAATCAACCTCTTTTCTCCACCCCCAGATACGGCAAAATGACCTCAAACAGATCGCGGATCACCGGGGCGGCAATCGTCCCGCCATAGTAGATTCCTTCCGGTTCATCGATAGTGATGAGCGCGATCACCTGCGGATCGTCCGCCGGTGCAAACCCTAAAAATGAGGAAATATATTTTTTCCGGCTCCTTGGAAGTTTCTCCGAGGTTGCCGTCTTTCCGCCGATCCGGTAGCCCTCGATCCGGGCGTTTTTTCCACTCCCCTCCGCCACCACCTGTTCCAGAATATAACGCAGCGTCTCACTCGTCTGCTCCGATAAGATTCTCTCCCCTTTTGGATAGGCAAACACGTGGACTGCCTGACCATCTGCCCGCACGGCACGGATACCGATGTGCGGTGTGATGCGCGTGCCTCCGTTGATCAGGGAGGACGCCGTTGTAATGAGCTGGATCGGCGTGATCTGAAACGACTGCCCAAAAGAGACGGTCGCCAGCTCCACCGGTCCGATCTGATCCGGCTGGTGCATGATCGTCCCCGCCTCACCCGGCAGATCAATCCCAGTCTTTCCCAGCAGACCAAACTGCTTAAAATACTGATAGTACCGCTCCGGTCCCAGCCGCTGTCCGACATCGATCAGAACAGGATTGCAGGAATTCATCATTCCCTGTAAAAACGTCTCCCCGCCGTGTCCGCCCACCTTGTGACACCGAATCTTCCGATCTTCCACGATCCGGAATCCCGGGCAGGAAAACTGGTCAGTCAGGTTGACCACGCCCGCCTCCAGTCCCGCAGCGGCAGTCACGATTTTAAATGTAGACCCCGGTTCGTATGTATCATTTAAACAGGGATTGCGCCACATCTGATTGAGGAGAGCTTGTTTATTTTGCGCTGATGCTGCGTGTGACTGCACTTCATTCTTCCAGGATATGTCTTCTTCTGTTTCTGAATCTTCGTTTTTTCCATCTGTCACCAGCTCAAACGGCTCATTCAATGAAAACTCCGGTGCATTTACCATTGCATAGATTTCCCCGTTCTTCGGGTTCATCACGATGATCGAGACGCGGTTCGCATTCTTTTTCTGCATCGTCTGGTACGCCGCCTGTTCCGCGTACATCTGGATATTGACATCCAGACTCGCCTGCAGATCCCGCCCTGCCTCCGGCTCGATGCGATCCTCCGCCTCATTTTCCAGCTCGATCCCCGCCGCGTCCGTGAGCGTCAGGATCTTGCCATCCGTGCCCTTTAAATACTTCTCATACTGTACTTCCAGACCGATGATCCCCTGATTATCTCCCCCGGTGAATCCCAGCACCTTCGATGCCAGACGTCCATATGGATAATATCGTTTATAGTCCTCATCCACCTTGACTCCCTCCAGGCGCATTGCCCGGATCGCATCGCCCCGCGTTTTCTCTACATTGGACTGGATCACCTCCCTGGAAGATCGTTTTTCCGTCTTTTTCCGCACCTCCGCCTCCGGAAGTCCCAGTTCTTCGCTTAAAACCCGGATAACTGTCTCCGGATCTTTTACCTGATTATGAATCACTGAGATAGTACATACAGTCCGGTTATCAGCGATCACCGTTCCGTTCCGGTCAAGGATCCGCCCGCGCGGCGCTTTGATACTGCGCTCCCGCTGATGCAGCTCCTCCGCCATCTGGCTGTAATAATCCGCTTTATACAGCATGAGGAAGAACAGTCTCCCCGCCAATCCTGCCATGCACAGGCAGATGGCGGCGCACAAAAAGACAGTTCTTCCTCTGTGATGCGTCCGGTTCCGATTCATACTGCTTCCTGTCTGATCTCATTGCTACAGTATATCATAAGAACCGTTTCTTTATTCTGTATTTTCCACGCAGGATAGATAAGTCTTCCCGACAGGCACAATTCTTAATCTCCCGCTGCCTGCGCTTCCTGGGAAGCTGCCGTTTCTCCGACATTATCCGCTGTTCCGGTGTCTCTGCCCGTTCCAGCCGTTTCACCGTTTCCAACCGCCGCCGATTCATCCTGCACATTTCCCATCGTATCCGGATAGCTGTACTCGTCTCCGGAATCGATAAATTCCTCATCGTAGTTCGCCCAGCCGCCCTCCGGAGCCGGAGTCGTCTCTGCCGGTGTTTCAGCTGCATTCGGATCCTCGGTCGCTGTGCCGCTTATAATGCCCTCTTCCTGGTCGGAAAGATTGGTCTCGAGATCCTGTGCCGCGCCGCCTGCCGGGAATACATTCTTATATGGAAGGACTTCCGCCATGATCTTGCTGAAAATCTCGCTGGCAAAAGTCGAATGTGCCTGCTGCTCGCCCGGCAGATGCGGGGTATCTACTACCACATAGCAGAGTACCTGCGGATTGTATGCCGGTGCATATCCGATAAAGGAAACCAGATAATTCTTCTCCGCACGCGGCTGCTTCTGCGCCGTACCTGTCTTACCAGCCACTTCGTAACCGGCAACTGCCGCCGCGCCCGCGGTACCGCCATCACCTGATACTGTCTGGTAAAGCGCATTATTAATGAAGTTCGAGGTCGATTCCGAAACCGTCTCTCGCACCAGATTTGGGGAAACGGATTTGACAACGGATCCTTCGTCGTTCAGAATCTCTTTTACCACATGCGGCTCATAATAGGAACCGCCGTTGATTAAGGACGCATATCCGGCTGCCATCTGCACCATCGTACAGTTATAGTTCTGTCCAAATGCGTTGGTCGCCAGAGAAGCCGGATCCATATTGGATGCCTGATAAATCAGACCTGACGCCTCGCCCGGAAGGTCGATGCCCGTCTTCTCGCCAAATCCGAAAATCTTCTGATACTGGACAAACTTCTCTTTTCCTTCCAGTGATACAATACGCATCATAACGACGTTGCAGGATTTCATCAATCCCTGTGTGATCGTCAGCGGTCCGTGACCGGCTCGGGCAACACACCGGATATCCCAGTCTCCGAAATGCAGTTTTCCGCCGCACTCAAAGACCTCGTTTCCAGAAATCGCGCCTTCCTCGATCGCCCCGGCTACCGTAAATGCTTTCTGTGGAGAACCCGGCTCATAGGAGTCGCTCACGCAGAAGTTTCTCCACATTTTATACCACGCCTCGGACTTCGCCTTTTCATCCATCGCCTGGATTTCCTCATCCGTATAGTAGGTACTTAAATTGTACGGATCATTCAGATTGTAACGGGTCGTCGTATCCATCGCCAGGATCTCACCGCTGTTCGGATCCATGACGATCGCCGCCGCCAGATTACTTCCAATGCCCGCCTGCCACTCATCCAGATATTTCTGGACAATCTTCTGGATGTTGACGTCGATCGTCAACTCCAGCGTCTTTCCGTTCTGCGCCGGTTTTACCGTTCGCTCGACGTTCGAATCGCCGTTTAAATAACCATACTCACGACCGCTCACACCGTTCAGGATATCATTATAATACTGTTCAACACCGCCGGATGCATTGCCATCCTTGAGGGCAAAACCAACCACATTGCATGCCAGCTCATTGTACGGATACGTTCTCTTATATTCTTCCTCGAACCATACGCCCGTGATACGCTGGTTGCCGCCTTCCTCCGTCGGCAGCGCCCGGTATTCCTTGTTCTTGTCCTTCTCATAAGTCTCAAACTTCTCTTTGTCTTCCGCTGGAAGCTGTTTCGCATAGATCACATACTGGCTGTCTTTTTTCTCCTCGATCATCGCCTGCAGCTCGTTCCGCTTATAACCGAAGCACTCCACCAGCGCGTCCAGCGTAGCATCGAGATACTGGTAGTTCTCCTCCGTATCCAGAATCTGCTTCGGATCGACGACCAGATTGTAAACTTTCTCGCTAATCGCCAGATACGTCCCGTTCCGGTCGATAATATTGCCGCGCTTGTAGGGAATCGTGCGGCTCTCATAGTCCTGATGGCTCAGGACTATCTGATTGTACGACTCGCCCTTACTTTTTACCAGATTATAAAGCACCAGCACCAATGCAAACAAAGCCAGCATAATTACCAGGACGGTAATTGCCAGCTTTTCCTGCATATATTTCCGAAAGGTCTGTCTGCCGTTAGTGTTTTGGGATGTCCTCATACTGTCTTACATACTCGCTTTCCGTCTTGTCATATAAAAGAATCTGATCCTTATTTGCATATACCATGCCGAGCTCTTCGGTCGCCACTTTATATACATGATCCAGATCCACATACGTGTCAATCCGGGTCTGAAGCGCATCATTCTCGGACTTCAGGTTCTCCAGTTTCAGCTCCAGATCCTCAATGTGGTTGATACGGGTCGTGATCGACGCCTGCTTATGCAGATAATTCATACATAAAACCAGCGTGATCAGCGCAGCAATGGTCAGCGCCAGCACATACGGTCCGTTCATGTAAAGCGCCTTTTCCTGGTTGCGGCGCACGGCGTGTTTATGCCGGTACTCCTCTCTCTCATCTCTTTCTGGTCTTATCTCCACGGTTCTCTGAACTTTTCGCACGGTATTACCGTCCACATACGTGGAGGCCGATACATGTTGTCTCCTTCTGACAGACATAACGTTCCCTCCCTGCTCTTTCGCTTTTTCTCTCTTTTATCTCCCCCGCACCTGAAACGATCTCTGTTCTGCGGTGCAGTTATGCTTTTGTTTATGATTTTTCAAATACCCGGAGCTTTGCGCTCTTGGAACGCGGATTTTCTTCCATCTCCAGATCGGTCGGAAGAATCGGTTTTCTTGTAATCACCCTGCCGCGGCTTTTGCGTCCACAGACACAGACCGGAAAATCCGGCGGGCAGATGCATGGATTTTCATTCGTCCGGAAACGGTTCTTTACGATTCTATCTTCCAGGGAATGGAATGTAATGATCGCAAGCCGTCCGCCCGGTGCCAGGCGCTCAATCATCGTATCGATCGAATCTTCCAGCACATCCAGTTCCCGGTTTAACTCGATCCGGATCGCCTGAAACGTACGCTTTGCCGGATGACCGCCGGTCGCCCGGACCTTTGCCGGAATCGATGCCCGGATGATCTCCGTCAGCTCGCCTGTCGTCTCAATCTCTTTTTTCTGTCGTGCCTGTACGATGTGTTTTGCAATATTCTTCGCAAACCGATCCTCACCGTAGTCCCGGATGATCCGGTACAGTTCCATCTCACTGTAGGTATTAACGATGTCCTTCGCGGTCTGCTCATTTCTCTGATCCATCCGCATATCCAGCGGCGCATCGTCCTCGCGATAGGTAAATCCCCGTTCCGCTGTGTCAAGCTGGAAGGAAGAAACACCCAGATCCAGATAAATTCCATCCACCTGCGGAATCTCCAGCTCATCTAACACCTGTGCAATCCGCTCATAATTGCTCCGCACAACGGTTATCTTATCTCCAAAGGGAGCCAGACGTTCTGACGCAGCCGCAATCGCGTCCGCATCCTGATCAATCCCGATCAGGCGTCCGCCGTCTCCCAGCCGTGCCGCCACCTCGCTCGCGTGACCGCCGCCTCCCAGTGTCCCATCCACATAGATACCCTGGGGCTTTACACAGAGACTGTCAACCGTCTCATTTAATAATACTGATTTGTGATTAAATATCATATGCCAAGGCCTTCCATATTTTCTGCAATCTCTTCCATGTCATCATAGACATTCTTCTCCGCCCAGGTATCCTTGTTCCAGATCTCGATCCGGCTTCCGACGCCGACCAGGACAACCTCCTTCTCGAGTCCTGCAAAATCCCGCAGAACCGAAGGAAGCAGGATTCGTCCCTGACGATCCACCTCACACGCCAAGGCACCTGCCAGAAAGAAACGGGAGAATTTTCTGGCATTCTGATTGGTAAGTGGGAGTGCCTGTAACTTCTCTTCGAACTTTTTCCACTCGGTGTTATCGTACACAAAAAGACAGCCATCCAACCCCTTTGTCACCACAAATTCGTCTCCAAGCTGTTCCCTGAACTTCGACGGAACGATCAAACGTCCCTTCGCATCGATTGTATGATTGTATTCTCCCATGAACATATCAATCACCCGTCATCCGATGTGTACCACTTTTGTGTCCCGAAAATCCATTTCGTTCCACTTTTCACCACTTTCTACCACTTGTTATGTTTATTTTAGTACATGCCCATCAAAATGGCAAGGTCTAAATCGAAAAAAAATCAGAAAACTCAGGCACCGGTTCTTTTTCCGAACACATGTATCTGAGTTTTCTGTACTTATCTATATTTGTTTCTATTTCCACTCTTATTTTACAGCGCCGTCTCCAGCCCTCTTTCAGTCTCCGTCTCCAACCCGATATACTGATTTAAGAGTTTGTCAAGCTCCACACTGCAGTGATAAATTGTGTCATATGCTGCCTTTGTGTCAATATTTTGATTCAGCTGCTGTCTTGCCCGTTCAATCTTTTGAACTAATTCTTCTCTCATATCCGCCATCCTATGCATTCTCCTTTTCTATTCTCTAGTGCCACTCCTCCTTACTTCACTGTCATTTTACGTCTTCCACCAGCAAAAAGCAAACTATTTCGACCGATTAAATTCGACAAAAAACGACGTTTCGGTTCCAAAAGTGCCTACCCGTGAACAGCAACCGACGTTTGCATATAACAATAGGGCAGGATCCCGAAGAATCCCACCCTACTATATAAATACATTATTCAGAATAAATCTGCTCTATCCTATTTCACGCCAAAGATAGCCATGAATGTACCTGCTGCTACGGCAGTACCGATAACACCAGCTACGTTCGGTCCCATTGCGTGCATCAGAAGGAAGTTGCTCGGATCTGCCTCAGAACCAACCTTCTGGGATACACGTGCTGCCATCGGAACTGCAGATACACCTGCGGAACCGATCAGCGGGTTTACCTTACCATGAGTTACCTTGCACATAATCTTACCGAAAATAACACCTGCTGCAGTACCCAGAGCGAATGCAATCAGACCCAGAACTACGATCTTGATGGTATCCAGGTTTAAGAAAGCCTCTGCACTGGTAGTAGCACCTACGGAAGTACCCAGGAAGATAACGACGATGTACATCAGGGCGTTGGAAGCAGTCTCTGTCAGCTGCTTAACAACACCAGACTCACGGAACAGGTTACCAAGCATAAGCATACCAACCAGCGGAGCAGTTGTCGGCAGAATCATGCAGACAACGATTGTAACAACAACCGGGAACAGAATCTTCTCCAGTTTGGATACCGGACGAAGCTGCTCCATACGGATCTCTCTCTCCTCTTTGGTGGTAAGGAGTTTCATGATCGGCGGCTGGATAATCGGAACCAGAGCCATGTAGGAGTAAGCTGCTACGGCAATCGGTCCCATCAGACCTGTCTGACCAAGTTTACCAGCCAGGAAGATAGAGGTCGGGCCGTCTGCACCACCGATGATGGAGATAGCAGCCGCAGCCTTATCGTTGAATCCCATGAAGATAGCCATGAAGTAAGCGCCGTAGATACCGAACTGAGCAGCTGCACCGAGCAGGAAGCTCTTCGGGTTAGCGATCAGCGGACCGAAGTCTGTCATCGCACCGACACCCATGAAGATGAGGGATGGTAAGATACTCCACTCATCCAGTAAATAAAAGTAATGTAAAAGTCCACCAACTCCGTTCGATGAGTCTTCAATCGATCTCATAATATCCGGATAGATATTTACAAGCAGCATACCAAAGGAAATAGGAAGAAGCAGTAACGGCTCGAATCCTTTTCCGATTGCCAGATACAGGAAAATCAGCGCTACGAAAATCATAACGATGTTTCCAAATGTCAGGTTTAAGAATGCTGTCTGCTGAAGAAGATTGGACAATGTAGTTGTTATATATTCCATATTAATTCCTCCAAACGGAATAACATATCCCGTATTTTTTCAGCCAGTTTTATAAAAATTAGATTAGTTTAATGTAGCAAGAACTGCGCCCGGTTCTACCATATCGCCTACTGCAACATTAACACTGGCAACGGTACCGTCCTGAGGAGCTACGATCTCGTTCTCCATCTTCATAGCTTCCAGAAGCAGGATAACCTGACCACGTTTTACAGCTGTGCCAGCTGCTGCCTTAATACCAAGGATCTTACCTGGC
>ULWJ01025812.1_pt1 | contig 12708 bp, 17 predicted proteins | sample 1960221 | NCBI WGS metagenome assembly ULWJ01 (sample SAMEA4835809, study PRJEB28245) | human gut metagenome | biome: gut microbiome; material: fecal sample | place: Denmark | collected 2008 | reverse complement strand
TTGTTTTTCAATACCACTATTACTAACAGCAACAGTAGTATCATTAACTTTAACTTCTTTATCTTCGTCCATTCTATCAAAGAGCGATTTTGATTACACAACAAATGTAACTATTATATTTATACTAGCAAATAATATCATCAAAATTTTGAGCACTAATATCAGAATTAACATTCTGTATAACTTCATGGTTAACTGATAACTTTTCCTTTTTAAGACTTGCTTCTTCGATAGTACCAGCTATATAAAGTTTATGTACTTTAAGTTTTGATTGACTACAATTAACATTATTATAACGATAAATAAGTTCATCTATTGTATCACATAAAGGTGAGGTTAAAATCCATTCGTCTACGCTTGCTTCTAGGGTGTCAGTTGAATTATTTTTTATAGATAATACTCTTAATAAGCCATCATTAAAAGACTTCAAATTCAGCGTGGAAATAGCTTTAGATTTGATTATTCTTGGCTGTCCTTTCTTGCTTCCAGACTTGTACAAAACAGGAATACCATTATCATCAACTAGAACTTTATCCTCAATTTTATCATGATAATCACCACAAATTTCACCTAATTTATCATTAATATATTTAGTTACAGTAGCAGCATATTCACCTCTCTTACTAATAATAAGAAATCGTTTGTCAGGATTATCTTTAATAATTTCAACTATCCTTTCTAGCTTACAAACATTATCAGAACATATAAGCATACGTTCACGAACAATATTATAAAAAGTCTTAACTCGTTCAGCAAGAACAAGAGGATTATAACATTCATCAATTTGTTTACTAAAAGGATTAGTCATATCCATATCAGCACTCCATCCATTATATTCAGCTATTTCTGTAATATATTGAATAGCACTACGTCCATCTTGAGTACCATTTCGAGCACATTTAATATTATCAAGATTACCAAATACTTGAATAGTCTGAGTAATAAATTCAGTATATTTATCATAATTAGTAATATCATCTTGACTAACAAATAAAATTGGCTCTCTGTGTTCCTCTACGGGGAGTAAAGCCTGCATAGCATTAATACCACTAGAACTTATATTATCATTAATAGGAGGAATATTAGTATAAATTTCTTTTAGTTTGGCAGTATCAATAGCATCTTTAGTTATAATCATAAGTTTAAATCTAGCATGATTAAAAACTGTATTACAAGAAAGATTCCATTCATTAACTCCAACAACAATAGAAATATCATAACTATAATTATATCTACTATTAATATAAGTATGAGTAAGAATATTAATAGTATCTATATTTATATTATGATTTTTAAGACAATCAACAATTTCTGTTCTTCTCTTCCAATTATCTGTAACAATAAGTATTTTAAGATTAGGATTTTTATTCCTCATCAGAGTAATAACTCTACTTATAATTTCAGAATAATCAAGAGGTTGAACACAATGGATAGTTCCAACACCTTTATAATCTTTAGAACCCCATTTATTAATAAGTTTACTATATGATTCTTCAACTATATTTTTCATCCAAAATCATTTTCATTAAAAATAGGATTATACATACCGCTATATTTTTTAATTTTACTTTTACCTTTACCTTTGGGAGAAATCTTAAGTTTAATAGGATTAATAATCTTCATAGCTTCTTGATAATAAAATTTAAAATTAATATCTCTAAGAGAAATATCTTTATCATCAAGACTATTAATAACTGTTACAACAGAACCAGCCGCCATTCTACTACGAGAACCACTATCATTATGAACTTTTTCAATAATATAGCCTCTATTAGAAACATAAAACCTAACATATCTTTGGCAAACAACATGAACAACTTGTCCATTTTCAATCTTAGTTTCTTCTACATGAAATTGTTTACCTACATTTTGAGTAAGACAAAAGTCAAGAATATTAGTAGCTTCTTGAAGAGTATCCATTACAGGTTTATTCTTAAGAAAATAGTTTTCAATAGCTTGAGCAACAATAGGCATAGAATAACCTTTAGTTAAATCTAAAGAATACATCATAGGATTAAGAGCACCTTTAGATTCAAGCTTAAGTTTATGAACACCATTTTTAATAACTCTAAATTGGCTAAGATAATTATTTATATCTCTACTAACAAGACAATGATAATAATCAGTATCAAACTTAAGTTTAGTAGTTTGTTCCCACTCATCTTTAATACGATTATAGACATCAATATCTCGTTTATAAAGTTTAATAACAATACCATCTGTATTAGCACTTAACACATGAATATTGTGTAACTCTAATTCCTCAACCAACATTAGCATCATTAACTGCCCATTAATAGTAGTTTTAAGTACAGCTAATCTATCATAAAGATTACCATTTTCAAATCCAAGTTTACCATAAACAGAATTAATAACAATCTTTAAAACTAAAGCTAAAGTATCTCTATCAATTCCGTCAACAGTATCTTCATCGCTGTGTTTAACTTCAACTCTTTTATTTTTAAGCCAACCAATAAGATTACAAAAAGCATTTGTATCAAGATGAGCTGGAGCTACTTTGTGAGCAGCAATAATACTAGGATACATACTATTAATATCAGCATGAATATAAACATAATCATCGTCATTAAGAACATCGTGTTGACCCCCCGTAGAGGATGGAAATAATTTTCTTCCACTACTCCAAAGTTCAACAGGATTATCTTGACTATGTAAACCTCCAGTTGCAACAGTATAAGTTACATTTCCAATTTTAACTTCTTTACTAAACGCATCTTTATTAACTCTATAAATAGTAGTTTTAAGACATTCATCAAGAAAGTCTTGCATAGGTTTAGTTTTAAACTTAATAAAAGGAAAAATAACTTTTTTAAAACTCATAGCAGTTCTTTCAGTTTTCTTACCTTTCCATTGTTCGGGAGCAAGACCACTAAACTTACTATAAAATTTCTCAAAAAGAATATCAGCAGTTTTACTACGACTAGAATTAAGAACATCAACATCATATGCTTTACTAATAGCATAACGAGATTTAATTTCTTCTGGATAAAGACGAACTATTTCAGCTACAATGAAAACATCATTAAGATTATAATACATCATAGGTTCAATATACTTATCAAGAATAAATCTATCCCATTTATCTACTAATTTATTAAGCTGTTTAACATTCATTCCTTTAAGACTAGGAATTTCATTATATAGTTCAGCTTCTTCTTCATTAATATCAGGAAGTTCATATTCTAGAAGTTCATACCATTGAAGATTAATAGAAGTTTGTTTTAAACCTTTAGGAACAGGTTTACGTTCACCTGTTTTACTATCTACAACTACACTTGCTTTATTAAGAGCAAATATACGCATTACATCAACACCTGTAAATGGTAGCTTATATTTTCTAAGACTATTAAGATAAAAATCAGTTCTAAATTTATCTTTATCATCTTGACTAGAAATAATAGTTTTACTAGTTTCATATAACTTATTAATAAGTTCTTTCGTACTATTCGTACGCATATAAAAACTAAGTAAAGCAGCAATCATAAGATTATCATAATTGAAATTATTAAATCCATACAAGTCAGTACGAATAATATTTCCATTAGAATCTTTATAACATCTAGTCTTATTAATATAATCTATCATAGAAAGTAATTGACTATCATCTTTATCTGTTATATAAAACTTATATTTTTCAACAGTTTCAAGACGAGCTTTAATTTCTTCAACAGATAGTTTTTGAACTAAAGGAATAGCTTTTCCATCAGCATTAACACAATCTTTAAAAACTTTAAGATAACTATTAATACTAACAAAAGTAATAGAAAAGAAATTTCTTAAAACTTCAACATCATAAGCTATACAATTAATCATTTATACTATACCATAATTATTTCTATTTTTAGTAACCCAATTAACATCATCAGCAAAACGCTGTTTAAACATATGATAAAGATTATCATCTTTAAATTTAACAAGAGGCGAATAATTATTAAATATATACTTACCGCCAGTAGCCATAAATCTAGGAATATGATTATTACTAATACTAAGATAAGCATCACCAAATATAAATAGATACTTATAATTAATTCTAGCTAATTCTTTCCATAGAATATTACGACATTTATCAATAGCAGTAAGATATGTATTATAATTATTAGAACAAGCACATTTAATACTATAAGTCATATATACATCTTCAATGTTATTACGTCCAGAATATTCATCATAAAGATTACCAATATCAGTAAATAATTGATAACCTTCACAATAATTTCTATCACCTCTAGGAAATAGGAAAACAATATCTCCATGAATACTTCCTCTACCACCTTGTATATATTTACCTGTATTAAATATACGATTTGGGCATCTTTCACAATCAGGATATTCGTCAACAGTTTTACTTGCCATAAGATAATACTAATTGATTACTAGCGCGAGAACAAGCAACATACAATCTACGAAGCATTTCATCTCTATTAGTATAAGGATGACCGTATTTATCATAAATCATATCATTAATATCTACAAATACATTTCGATAAGTAGAACCTTGTGCTCTATGAGAAGTAATTGCAAAGCCATAATCTAAATCTCTACTAAATAAAATCTTACCATTACTATTCGTAATATTAGAAGCGATAAGATATTTACGTTTAAAATCAAAATATTGTTTCCATTTACTTCCACGTTCAGAACTACTAGCTTTTTTAGCATCATCAATAAGACTAGTCAACTTCTTATAATACATCTGAAATGTATAGTTATCATAATGGTCAATAACAAATAAAGGTTGAGTTATAGCACCACCATGAATAGCTTGAAACTTAATAAGAAATCCTTTAAACTCATAATCATTATCAATTGTATCAACAATATCTTTAACAATATATTCTTCACTATTGTTTATAATAATATCATTAAAAACATTAACAACAGTAGTATAACTCATTATTAAATCATTACGAGTAATAAGACTTTTATCAGCATCTCTAATAATCATATGTCGTACATGATTATTCCATTGTGCAACACGACCATTAGTATAAGCTATAATACGATACAAATCAATATTTTTAGTATATTCTTCATCATTAAAACAAGTATCAATTAAATCAGAAAATTCAGTTTGACCACAAACATAAAATCCTTTAGTTTCTTCATTATAATCTTGTCTATTTTTAGATATATAATCAAGAAATCTCCATCCATTCTTACTATCTATATCTTCTCGAAGAAGTTTAAGAAGTTTACTAATAGGATTATTATCTCCTTGTCGTACAACCTCTTTAAGATAATAAGTATTACTAGCAATAAGAAAAGCTTGACTAGTTTTCTCATTAACAGGTGGAAGTTGAGAACTATCACCGAGCATTATAACTTTAATCTGAAGCTTCTTACATTTATTACTAATATACTTAACAAGTTTAGCATTAAGCATAGAAGCTTCATCAATAATTAAAACTTTAAGACCATCTAGTTTATCTTTTCCAACAGGATTAAAGGCAGGATTTTCAGGGTCAAAATTTTCAATATTAACATCAAGTCTAAAACCAAACAATGATTGAATAGTATTAACTTCTTTTCCACCAATAGAATTACTAAGAACTCTACAAGCTTTATGTGTAGGAGCAGCACAGCCTATAACACCACCAGACCATTTACAATTATTAATAACATATTTAATAACAAATGTCTTACCTGTACCTCCAGCACCACAAAGAGCATTAATATATTTCTTATCATCCCAAGGTTGTGCAAGAAACTCAATAAGTTCATGCACAGCTATTTCTTGGTCTTTAGTAAACTTAATGTTAGTATCTTTTCTATTACTATTTGCAATATTAAGATTACCAATCATTACAATTCGTTGTTTACATCAATAAGATTATTTTTAACTTTATCTTCATATTCTTTCCATTCTTGAAAAGCTAAAATAGTAGATTCACTATCACCACGATTATAACACGTAGTAATATGAAACAATTCCTTAGCAAAAGGCATTTTAACAATTTTACCTTTAGCTATAAGTCCAGCAGCAAAAGGAATATAAAATCTAGTGTCAACAGTTTTTCTATTTTCACTATCTCTTATAATTTTAATTCTATGATTATATTCATCTAATCGACGAGCATAAACAACTTTCTTTCCTTTAGTTCTGTAACTTTCACCTGTAATGCTATATAGTTTGCCATTGTATTCTACTTTATAAGTACCATCAATATATCTAATAAAACCTTCACATTTAGCAACTATAATAACATATTTATTGACTATTCCTTTCTCTTTGGATTTACCTACAACTCCAAATGAGAATTTAAAGCTAACCATAGCATACTACTTTCTTTTAATAATACGCATACGTTTATCAACAGCACGAGTAATACCTTTAAAAGTATTATCTTCTGCAAACTTAGCTTTACGAGCAGCCTTTTTAGCAGCTTTCTTAGCAGCAATCTCTTCATCACGTTCTTTTTGTTGTTGAACAACATCAACAATCTCAACATGATAACCACAATAATGAGAAAGAAAATCAATCTTACCACTAGTTCCATTACCAATAGCACTATTTTTAGCTACTTTAATAACTTTACTAGCAGGATTGATTCCAATAACAGCATCAACATTATTAAGTTGACGAACAACAGAAACTTCATCATACTTTTTCATAAGTATTTTACGTTTTTAAAGATTAATAAAACAATTATATTTAATAGTTAAAACTATAATAAATTCAATAATAGTTAGATTAGTAGAGCCACTACGCTACGCTCCGTGGCGACCCCCCGTAGAGGATGGAAGCAAGCTAGTCATTAAACTTTCTTTCTAATAATATCATTAAAATCACTAGCAAGTTTACCAATCCTATCTTCAATTCTATCTAGTCTATTTCTATCTCTATCTCTTTTAACTTCCCATTGTTTATTAATATCACAAATATCAATTTGAATCTTTCTAATCCAATTTTGAGTATCGTCAATATCTCTAATAAGTCTATCTAGTTTTTTACTAACAATGCTAATTCTTATAAAAAGATATACAGATAAACCAAATATCATACCAAGTATAAAATGAGAAACATTTTCAATCATAGAAATAGTGATAAAGTTTACGAATAAGTTCAAATCTAGTATCAGTAATATTATAGATTTTAAATGCTTTAGCAACAAAATCAAAATCACCATATTTAAGTAAAGCATCTATATAATCTTTAATATCACTAAGCCACATAATAGCACTAACAGAATATCTATCACTATCAGTATTAGTAATATATTGACCAATACCTTTAGCAATAGTATCAGCAGTTATATCATTAATAATAAACTTATCAGTAAACCAATTATCTTTTATATAATGTTTATCAGTATATTTATCACGAAAGGCTTTAGATAGTTTATTACATAAATCAATATAAGAACGAGCAGCAGTTCTATTATTATGATTAACAAATTGAACATCTTTAACTTTAAGAGTTAAGTTCATACCACATTCAATAATACGAACTTTAATTTGTTTTTTATCTTCATTAATATATAGAACAATAGCAAGTTTATCTTTCCAATAACCAGTATTTAAAGTAACTATATCATAAAGTTTAACTTTAAATCCAGATGTAATAGTACCATCAATATTTTTATAAGCAATATAATTCATAATAAAACTGTATTAAATTTTTAGTTTAACATTTATTAGCTAGTTCTTTTGCCCTGTATTGAACTTAATATTAATCGTGATAGATTAATCAGATTATATATAAAAGTTCAATAGAGAGCAAAAGAACCATATCTATGAATGTGTTATGAACATAAATAGCTAGTCATTTGTAGCAGGCTCATTATTCTGTTCATTATTATTACCAGCACGTTTAAGACGTTCTTTAAGAATATGTTCAGCAACAGAACCAAGTTTACATTCACTAACATTATAACTTACACCTTTAGCATGAGTAACAGTATATACAATAGGATAATCAATATATTTATTATTGCCTATTGTACGTTCAGCTTTAGTAACCCCGACTCCAGTTACAATACCAACACAAACACCAAGTTTAGTTTGATTATGATATTGATAAGTATATTCCATATATACTACCTGTCCTTTCTCAAACTTAGCTTGTTCTTCAATGTATCTATCTAATAGACCATCAAAAATAAGAGAATCAAAATTATCCATTTTAATAATATATTTAAAATTAATAATATACATACTAAAAAGCCTAGCACTATCTTCACAGACAATACTAGGCAAATCTACAAATATGAAATCATATAAATGAAATGTTTGATACAGACATTGTTATTACTAATTTCACAATCAATAATAACATCATTAACACCAAATCAAATATGACATATAACACTTGGACTATGATAAATATTAATAGCACTATCTTCACAGACCGTACTATTACAAAAGTTACAATTTTAGAAATTAAAACGGATAATAATAATATCATAGTTTCGGAGTTCAATTCCTCCATCATCAGCAAGTGAAATAACACTATTATCTTCACAGACAATAGTGTTAGAAAATACAATCAAAAACTTATGTGGGATTATTTAGCAGATTTATTTGCTTTTCTACGTTTAAGTTCAGCATAAATTTCATCATCACTAAAATTCTTAAACTTATTCTCTTGTTTATTATTATCACCAGATTGATTAACCATTTTAATAATTTCATTACGTTCTTTATAAGAACTATCAACAATATGTTGAGCAATCAAATGATTAATTTTAGTATTAGCTTCAACAATATTAATAATCATATCTTTAGCATATTTAGGAAAAACAGCAATAATAGGTTTAAGAATATCTTTATCTTCAATTATACTATCCCAACGATTAATAAGCCAATCAAGTTCAAATCCATTTTCAGTAGCAAGTTTAATAATATCTTCTTGAGTTTTACCAAAATCATTAAGATATTTTTGTTCTTTAAGAACATATATAAATAAAGCTAAACCTTTAACATATTGGTCTGAAGACAAACCTTTATCTTTAATATCATTAATGAATTTATTAATAAGTTCGTAATCTTCTTTATATTTACAGGTATCACAAGTAATACTATCACAAGATTTACCAAAAACTTCATCAAGAATAACTTTAATATTAATATTTTCCATAATTTTATTTATTTAATCATAATAACCAAAAACATCATTTTCAGGGTCAACAATAGGACTATCATCAACTATTGGTTCCCAAGCAATATCGTCAAAATCTTGACTTAGACATTCTGCATGAATTTCAACACCTTCAACATTATTATTGAAATATGTATCATCTTCAACAAAATAAATATCAGTTCTTTCCATATCTTTATATATAAAATAAACTCCGAGTAGAGGATAGTTATCATCAACTAGTTAACTATAACAAACCCAATAAACAAAATGAATAAAAATGACAGGCAAATGAGAATTAGCTTTAATAAGCTCAACAGCACTATCCATCCTCTACGGGGAGTCTATACTACAAACTTAGTTAGCTTCAGAATCTTTATTCTTTTTATGAAGTTCAGTTTCAGTATCAATCATAATACCAATAACTCGTTGACTATCACTAGCAACATCAGCATGAGCCTTAACTAAAGCATCAATGAATAAATCATCTGTATATCTATATTCTCTACGAAGACCACCATCAGCAGTAACTCTAAACTTATTCCATAAGAAATCAACATAAGCACCTTTAGAGTTATATATTCTTCCATCATCTTCAAGAGTATGAAGAATATTAAGAGAAGTATGGCGTCTAAATGCAGCATTGAATTTAACAATACAAACTACATCAAGAATATGTTGAGGAACATTAATTCCAACAGGAACACCACGTTTATCGGTCTTAGCATCTTTAAAATCATTATCTTCATTAGCTTGACTAACAACATTAGTTTGTTCTTCCTGTTTACGAACTTTACTTTGTTTCTTTTTCCTAGCTTTATTCTTAGTCTGAACAGTTTCACTACTAACAACAGCATTAACTTGCGTATCTTCTTCAGGAACAACAAGTTTACCTTCTTGTTTAGCTTCTTCTAAACTTTCAGCCATAGTTTTCTTTCTAGGCTTAGATTGAACATTACTAGTAACATTATCAAAATTTACCATAACACTTATAAGTTTAAGATTAATATTATTATCAGTAGCAATATTACTCTACTGAACAACACGACAAATATAATAATTAAATATAATACTACAAATATATTATAATTTATTTATACTATAATTCTAACTAATAATCAATAGCTATATTAAAATAACTAAAATAGTTATAGCAATAGGAATTAACTTACCACGAGTATAATAAATATCAATAGTATCAAGAGTATCATTAGTATAAAGAGAATCAGTAATATCAAGAATATTAAGAATATCATTAGTAATACCACCAGTAATATTAGCATGACTAGTATTAATAGTCATTATAATACTGATAGTATTAATAGTGCTATTATTAGCTAGAACTAATGCTATTAGTCATTATGACTAATAGTCTTATTAGACTTGGTAATACTGTTAGAGCTAGTCTTAATAACGATTGTATGACTAATCGTCATGACGAACGTCAATGAGATGATAATGATGATGCTATGACTGAAACTGATAGTGGTATAACTAGAGGTTATAGAGGTTATAATGAAAGGTTATAGGAGATATAGCTAATAGTTATAAGACTGGAACTAGAGATTATAATGCTGGAACTAGAGATTATGATAGTATAACGAGAAGTTATAAGAGAGAAAGAGAGGGAGTTGGAGCAATAGGTTTAGATTGATTATTAGGAGTAAAAAGAGTAGTAAGTTTGGTATTAAAAGGAATAGTGGTAGGATTAGTCTCTTTAGCATGACCATCTCGACCCTTATCTTCACATTCATCTCTACCACAATCACTCTCAACTCCACCATCAACCTCAATTTAACCCTATTTGAACCACATCCAACTCCACCATCTCATTCTCCACGAGCTCTACAATGTCCACTTTCATCTCCATATCCTCTTTCTCCACATTCAATACCTCTCGTCACCTTTAATTTCACCTCTATAACTTTTTGTTATAGGAGTAAATCTCCATGACCAATATCAGTATAACAAAATGTTATAGGAGTAAATCATCATTAGTTTCATTAGTAGAATTATAATCAGTAACTACATTATAATCATGGCTATCAAGACTATTATCAATAATACGAGCGATACCTTTTAGTTTACCATCAATACCAAGTCTATGCTTATTAACACTAGCATATACTTGTTCAATGTCATCAGCATTACCATTAGTAGTTAAATTGGTAATAGCAAGAGGAATATCAGAATTAGTAGGATGAAGATTAATAAGTTCAACAGAAGTAATAGAATTATCATTCTCAACTTCAATAGTAGTAATAATACGATGTACTTTCATGATGTTTAATATTAGGATAAGACTTATCAGAACTTGCAGCTAGTTCATTATTGACAAGTCTTATCAGACTGTTAAGTTCGTTTGCTGCAATATATTTAATGTTGATGATGAGCATTTCCATGTTGAACACTAGCAACAGCATCAGCAAAACTATTGTTGATAACATCAGTGCTACCAACCCAAAGGTCAGTAGCACCATGTTCATTAGAATGGCATATTGTCATCACTCATTGTAGTAGTAACAAAACTAGCCGCTTTAGCTTTAGCCTCACGCTTGGCAGTAATGGCAGCACGAGCATCATCCATAATCTGCTTGATAAGTACATTATATGCACTAACAAGAACAGGGTCAGTAGGCTGTTCGATGCCTACAATATGATATACATATCTATCATAATCCACAACATTGTAAAGATTATCTTTACGAGTAAATGGATTACGGTCTTGTACACCAGCAGGTACAAACTGGCAAAGAACTTTGACAGCAACACCAGTCAGATACATACTAGCAAAACCAGCCTCAGCAGCTTCACCAACATAGTTGACAAATCTACCGTAGAACTTGTCTTTGCGCATTACAAGCAGTATCTGATTGAATGGCATCTGAATAGCACCAAGCATACCCATTCGATGTGTACCATCAGGCATACTTTGAGCACCTTTGACAGGACTAGCAATAGTAACAAACGCATTGAGATAAGAATTGCCATTACGACCTGTACGTTCTTGACAATCAATATTAGTAATAACAGTAGTCATTACATAACTATGACCATCAGCACAGATGCGTTTAACAACATCATCAATAGTTTCCACTTGCACAGAATTTTGGTTATCTGTATCAACAGTAGGTTGAACAGGTTGGTTAACACTAGTAGTTGGATTAACTACGTTAACATTCTCGGGAGCAGCAGCACCACCTTGTGCAGCTTGTGCAAAATCTTTAACGTCTGGCATGACTATTAAGTATTTAATTACGCTAATCAGTAGCATTACTGGCAATTGTTTCGTTTCAACTGCAAAGTATTTAATGTTGATAATGAGCAACATCATCTAGTAGAGATTAATCTCTACTAAGATAACTAACAATAGCCGATAGTATTCCAAATACAACAGCAGTAATCTGTTCATCACTAGTTGGCTCTACTTTCAATGCTAGTATGATAGCTGGCATCATCAGTATGATAGCAACTAACAACAATGGTTTGTTTGTTTTCATAATGATTAGTGTTAATAGTTAGTAATGTAATGAGATGAATAATCTCAAAATATTTAATGTTGATAATGAGCAAGATTATCATTAACTCTATCAACTTTAGGCGGGGGT
>ULWJ01011472.1_pt1 | contig 13119 bp, 8 predicted proteins | sample 1960221 | NCBI WGS metagenome assembly ULWJ01 (sample SAMEA4835809, study PRJEB28245) | human gut metagenome | biome: gut microbiome; material: fecal sample | place: Denmark | collected 2008 | reverse complement strand
TCCGCCGATACAATTGCATAAAAAATACCCGTATTGCCTTTAGTAAGACAATACGGGTATTTTGCTGTTCTGTAGGGGTCGATGCTTGTCATCGACCTGCGGGCGGATGCAAACATTCGCCCCTACAATTTACGATGCAATCAATCAGACGTTCAGTTCCACATGCTGGCCCAGGTCCTCTTTGTTGGCGTCCAGCACGGGCTGGATGACGTCGCGCAGGAACTCGGTGACCTGCTCGGCGCTGCGCCCCGTAAAGGCTTCGGGGGAGAGCTCGGCCTCGATTTCTTCGCGGGTCAGGCCGAACGCAGGGTCAGCCTCGACGCGGGCAATCATGTCGTTGGGCTTGCCCTCCTGCTTGACAACGGCAGCGGCGGCCACGGCGTGCTCACGCAGACGCTCGTGCAGCTCCTGACGGTCACCGCCCTTCTTGACGGCCTTCATCATGATGTTCTCGCTTGCCATGAACGGCAGCTCGGCCATGACGCGGGCACGGACGACCTTCGGGTAGACGACCAGCCCGTCGGAGACGTTCAGCAGGATGTTCAGGATGGCGTCAGCAGCCAGGAAGCCCTCGGCCATTGCAATGCGCTTGTTGGCGGAGTCGTCCAGCGTGCGCTCAAACCACTGGGTACCGGCAGTGATGGCGGGGTTCAGCACGTCCACCATCAGGTAGCGGCTCAGCGCACAGATGCGCTCGCAGCGCATGGGGTTGCGCTTGTAGGGCATAGCGGAGGAACCAATCTGGTTCTTCTCAAACGGCTCCTCCATCTCCTTGAAGTTCGCCAGCAGGCGGATGTCCGTCGCCATCTTCATGGCGGACTGGCCGATGCCCGCCACGGCGGACAGCACATTGTAGTCCACCTTGCGGCTGTAGGTCTGGCCGCAGACCGGCACGACCTTGGTAAAGCCCATCTGGGCGCAGACGTCGGCCTCGACGGCCTTGATCTTGGCGGAGTCGCCGTTGAACAGCTCCACAAAGCTGGCCTGGGTGCCGGTGGTGCCCTTAACGCCGCGCAGCGCCAGCTGGGAGATCTGGTGGTCAAGCTCCTCCAGATCCATGTACAGCTCGTTCATCCAGAGTGTGGCGCGCTTGCCGACGGTGGTCAGCTGCGCGGGCTGGCAGTGGGTGTAGGCCAGGCAGGGCATGGTCTTGTACTCGTCGGCGAACTTGGCCAGATTTGCCAGCACGCCGATGACCTTCTTGCGCACGAGCTGCAGGCCCTCGCGCATGATAATGACGTCGGTGTTGTCACCGACATAGCAGCTGGTCGCGCCCAGATGGATGATGCCCTTTGCCTTGGGGCACTGCAGGCCGTAGGCGTAGACGTGGCTCATCACGTCATGGCGGACGAGCTTCTCGCGCGCAATGGCGTCCTCATAGTTGATGTCGTCCTTGTGCGCCTCCAATTCGGCAATCTGCTCATCGGTGATGGCCAAGCCCTGCTTCTGCTCGGCCTTAGCCAGCGCGATCCACAGCCGGCGCCAGGTGCGGAACTTGTTGTCGTCAGAGAAGATGTACTGCATCTCATCCGACGCATAGCGGGTAGAGAACGGCGAAATATATTTGTCGTGTTGTGCCATTGGGTCAAATCCTCACAATCTTTTAAGCTGATAGTTCCAGTATAGCAGAAACTTCCCGAAATATCAAAGCTTGAAATAATTCACGCCGCCCTCAAAGATCGGCTGGTATTTGTCACCGGTGACGTTCTTATAGAGCTGCTCGCCGCTGCGCTCGCTGTGGCCCATCTTGCCAAAGACACGGCCATCCGGGCTCGTGATGCCCTCGATTGCCAGCACGGAGCCATTCGGATTGTAGCGCATGTCCATCGTCGGGCGGCAAAGCAGGTCAACGTACTGGGTCGCAATCTGGCCGTTGTCGATGAGCTGGTTCAGCAGCTGCTCGTTGCAGACAAAGCGGCCCTCGCCGTGGCTGATGGCGATCAGGTGCTCGTCGTTGATGTCGCATTTGCTCAGCCAGGGGCTCTTGTTGCTGGCCACGCGGGTACGCACCAGCATGGACTGGTGGCGGTGGATCGTATTAAACGTCAGCGTCGGGTCGCTTTCGGTGATGGGACGGATCTCGCCGTAGGGGACCAGGCCCAGCTTGATGAGTGCCTGGAAGCCGTTGCAGATGCCCAGAGCCAGACCGTCGCGCTGGTTCAGCAGACGGTTGACTGCGTCGGCCACCGACGGATTGCGGAAGAACGCTGCAATGAACTTGGCGCTGCCGTCCGGCTCGTCGCCGCCGGAGAAGCCGGCCGGCAGCATCAGGATCTGCGCTTCGTCCAGCTCCTTCACCAGCGCCTCGCAGCTCTCGGCCACGTTGGCGGGGGTCAGGTTTTTCAGCACCAGAACATGCGGGTCGCCGCCTGCGCGGCGGAACGCGCGGGCCGTGTCGTACTCGCAGTTCGTGCCGGGGAATACGGGGATGACGACCCGCGGCGTCGCCAGGCGCACAGAGGGAGCCACGCGCTTGTTGGCGGGGCAGTCATGCTCCAGCGCGGGGACGAACTCACCGGCCTTGCGGTAGGGAAATCCCGGCTCGAGCTTTTGCTCCCACAGCTCCTGCAGACGGGCCAGGTCAATGGTCTTGCCCTCGGCCTCCAGCGTGTAGTCCACGGTGGTGAAGCCGAGGAACTCACCGGCGGAGGCATCAAGCAGCTCCAGAATGACCGCGCCGTAGGCGGGCTTGAACAGATCGTTCAGGTCGATGTCATTGGACAGCTGCAGACCTACATGGTTGCCGACGCACATCTTGAACAGTGCCTCGGCTACACCGCCGTAGCCCGGCGTGGCGGCAGCCAGCACCTTGCCCTCGTCGATCATCTGTTCGACGGTCTTGTAAATGGCAATCAGGCTGCCGATCTCGGGCAGACCGTTCTTGTAGTTGGGGCGCAGGATGACAACGGAGCTGTTGGCCTTCTTGAACTCGGGGCTCTGCACGCCGTGGGTGTTGCCGATGGCCGTCGCAAAGCTGACGAGCGTCGGGGGCACGTCCAGCCCCTCAAAGCTGCCGGACATCGAGTCCTTGCCGCCGATGGACGCAATGCCCAGACCCATCTGGGCATCCAGCGCACCGAGCAGGGCGGCCAGCGGCTTGCCCCAGCGCTCGGGCTTATCGTTCATATGCTCAAAATATTCCTGGAACGTCAGGTACATATCCTCGTGGTGGAAGCCCGCGCAGACCAGCTTGGTCACGCTCTCGACCACGGCCATATACGCGCCGCGGTAGGGGTCAGCCTCGGTCAGATAGGGGTTGAAGCCCCACGCCATGCCGGAGCAGGTCGTCGTCTCGCCGTCCACTGGCAGCTTGGCGGCCATGGCCATCGTCGGGGTCAGCTGGTACTTGCCGCCGTAGGGCATCAGCACGGTGGCTGCGCCGATGGTGGAGTCGAACCGCTCGCCAAGGCCCTTTTGGCTGCAGACGTTCAGGTCGCTGACCATAGATTCCAGCTTCTGCTCAAACGTTGCACCGGCAAACTGGGGCTGCCAGACATGGCCCGGCAGGATGTGCGCATCAGCGTGGCGCTCGGCACCGTTGGAGTTCAGGAACTCGCGGGAGAGGTCAACGATGGTCTTGCCGTTCCAGACCTCGCGCATCCGCTTTTCCTCGGTGACGGTGGCAACGATAGTCGCCTCAAGGTTTTCCTCGGCGGCGTACTTCATAAAGGTCTCGGCGTCCTCGGCGGCGACGGCCACGGCCATGCGCTCCTGGCTCTCCGAAATGGCCAGCTCGGTGCCGTCCAGACCCTCGTACTTGCGGGTGACCTTGTTCAGGTCGATGTGCAGGCCGTCGGCCAGCTCACCGATGGCGACAGACACACCGCCTGCGCCGAAGTCGTTGCAGCGCTTGATAAGGCGGCAGGCGTCCTCGCGGCGGAACAGGCGCTGCAGCTTGCGCTCGATGGGCGCGTTGCCCTTCTGCACCTCGGCACCGCAGGTCTCAAGGCTCGTCAGCTTGTGCGCCTTGGAGGAACCGGTGGCACCGCCGACACCGTCGCGGCCCGTGCGTCCGCCCAGCAGGATGACGACATCACCCGGGGCGGGCTCCTCGCGACGGACATGGCTGGCAGGCGTCGCGCCGACAACTGCGCCGATTTCCATGCGCTTGGCGGCGTAGCCGGGGTGGTACAGCTCTGCGACCTGACCGGTGGCAAGGCCAATCTGGTTGCCGTAGCTGGAATAGCCCGCGGCAGCCGTCGTGACCAGCTTGCGCTGGGGCAGCTTGCCGGGCATTGTCTCGGAAACAGGCTTCAGCGGGTCAGCCGCACCGGTCACGCGCATGGCCTGATAGACATAGCTGCGTCCGGACAGCGGGTCACGGATGGCACCGCCAATGCAGGTCGCCGCGCCGCCGAAGGGCTCGATCTCGGTGGGGTGGTTGTGGGTCTCATTCTTGAACAGGAACAGCCAGTCCTGCTGCTCACCGTCCACGTCACACTTGATCTTGACGGTGCAGGCGTTGATCTCCTCGCTCTCGTCAAGGTTCTTCAGAATGCCGCGCTGCTTCAGCGCCTTGGCACCGATGGTCGCGCAGTCCATCAGGGTGCGATTTTTCTTGTCGCGGCCCGTTTCGGCGCGCAGTGCCATGTAGCGGTCAAATGCGGCCTGCACAAGCTCGTCGTCGATCTTCACGTCGTCCAGGATCGTGCCGAACGTCGTGTGGCGGCAGTGGTCGGACCAGTAGGTGTCGATCAGACGGATCTCGGTGATGGTCGGGTCGCGGTGCTCGGATTTGAAGTAGTTCTGGCAGAACACGATGTCTGCATGGTCCATCGCAAGGCCCTTCTCATTGCGGAACGCTTCCAGCGCGTCGTCGTCCAGCGCGGTGAAGCCGGTCAGCGTCTCGACCTCCGTCGGGATGGCAAACTCCATTTTCAGGGTGCTGCGCTCGTCAAGGCTTGCCTCGCGGGCCTCGACGGGGTTGATGACGTACTTCTTGATGGCGGCCAGGTCGGCGTCGGTCAGGTCGCCGTCCAGCAGATAGACGCGGGCGGAGCGCACCGCGGGGCGCTCGCCCTGGCTCAGCAGCTGGATGCACTCGCTGGCAGAGTCGGCGCGCTGGTCAAACTGGCCGGGCAGGTACTCGACGGCAAAAACGGTCTTGGCGTCGGGCAGCTTGTCGTAGGTCACGTCAACAGGCGGCTCACTGAACACGGTGGGCACAGCCTGCTGGAACAGCACTGCGTCGATGCCCTCGACGTCATAACGGTTCAAAAGGCGCAGACCGGTCAGATTCTGGATGCCGACCAGATCGACCAGCTCATGCAGAAGCCCCTGTGCCTCGCCGTCAAAGCCGGGCTTTTTCTCAACATAAATGCGATATACCATTGTATTTCCTCCTGAGAGTTAAATTTGCAGGAAGTGACGGACGGAAAGCCTTCCCCCTGGGGGGAAGGTGGCCGAGGCCCCGTCCGAGGCCGGATGAGGGGAAAGTGTACCGCTGTATCCCGTTGACGGAAAGCTGCGGAAAGTTTGCCCTCATCAGTCACCTTCGGTGACAGCTTCCCCCGATGGGGAAGCCTTTTTACTGCATTGCTGCCAGCGCTCTTGCCCCAATGTCACTGCGCTTGTGCAGCTTGTCAAAATGGATGCTCTCCGTGGCAGCATACGCCTTTTTCAGCGCCTCGGGCAGGGTGTTGGCCGTGGCGGTCACGCCCAGCACGCGCCCGCCGTTCGTGACGAGCCTGCCGTCCTTGATGGCCGTGCCGGCGTGGTAGACCGTCACATCGGCGGCGTCCAGCTGACCCGCGGTCAGGCCGGTGATCTCCTTGCCCTTCTCGTAGGCGAAGGGATAGCCGCCGCTGGCTAAGATGACACAAGCCGCCGCGCCGTCGCTGAATTTGACATCGGTATTGTCCAGCGTGCCGTTCGTTGTGGCCTCCATCACGGTCAGCAGGTCGCTTTCCAGCAGGGGCAGCACGACCTGCGTCTCGGGGTCGCCGAAGCGGCAGTTGTACTCGATGACCTTCGGGCCGTCGGGGGTCAGCATCAGGCCGAAATACAGGCATCCCTTGAAGGGGCAGCCCTCGGCCTGCATGGCCGCAACCGTGGGCAGGAAAATCTCCTGCATGCAGCGCTCGGCGACTGCGGGCGTGTAGTAGGGGTTCGGGGCCACGGTGCCCATGCCGCCGGTGTTCAGGCCCTCGTCGTGGTCGAGAGCACGCTTGTGGTCCATGCTCGAGACCATCGGCTTGACGGTCTTGCCGTCGCAGAAGGACAGCACGCTGACCTCGGGGCCGGTCAGGAACTCCTCGACGACCACATGGTTGCCGGACGCGCCGAACTTTTTGTCCAGCATGATCTCCTTGACGCCGTCGGCGGCCTCCTGCTCATTCTGGCAGATCAGCACGCCTTTGCCCAGGGCCAGACCGTCCGCCTTGATGACGACGGGGTATTTGCCCTCGGCTTTGATGTAGTCCATGACCTTCTCGGGGTCGTCGAACGTCTCATATTTGGCCGTAGGAATGCCGTATTTCTTCATCAGGTCCTTGCTGAACACCTTGCTGGCCTCAATGCGGGCCGCGGCCTTGTCGGGACCGAATGCCGGGATGCCCACAGCGGCCAGCGCATCGACCATGCCCAGCGCCAGCGGGTCGTCCTGGGCGACGACGACATAGTCAAAGGTTTCTTCCTTGGCAAATTTGACCATGGCGTCCACGTCGGTGGCCGGGATGGCCTTGCAGTGGGCGTCATAGCTGATGCCGCCGTTGCCGGGCGCACACCAGATCTCGGAGCAGCGGGGGCTTTTTTTCAGCGCGCGGATGATGGCGTGCTCACGCCCGCCGCCGCCTACAACCAGAATTTTCATAAGCGTCCTCCTTGACAGCACAACAGCCCGCGACGAAAAATCGCCGCAGGCGAGTTGTTTTTGCGTTTAATGATGGAACAGCCGGATGCCGCAGAACGCCATCGCAATGCCGTACTTGTTGCAGGTGTCGATCACCTGTGCGTCGCGGATGGAGCCGCCCGGCTGCACAATGGCGGTCACGCCGCTGCGGCGCGCGCGCTCGATGTTATCGCCGAACGGGAAGAAGGCATCACTGCCCAGGCTCACACCGGTCACGGCATCCAGCCAGGCGCGCTTTTCCTCGGCGGTCAGCGGGGCCGGCTGCTCGGTGAAGGTCTCGGCCCAGACATCGTCGCCGATGACATCCTCCGGCGTGTCGCCGATGTAAACATCAATCGCATTGTCGCGGTTCGGCTTGGCAATGTCAGCGCGGAACGGCAGGTCCAGCACCTTCGGCATGTGGCGCAGCTGCCAGTTGTCGGCCTTCTGGCCTGCCAGACGGGTGCAGTGCACGCGGCTCTGCTGGCCCGCACCGACGCCGATGGTCTGGCCGTCCTGCACGTAGCAGACGCTGTTGGACTGGGTGTATTTCAGCACGATCAGGCTGATGATGAGGTCGCGGCGCTGCTCGTCGCTGATGACCTTGTTTTCGGTCACAACGTTCTGCAGCATCGTCTCATTGGAAATGTCCAGGTCCTGACGGCCCTGCTCGAAGGTCACGCCAAAGACCGTGCGGGTCTCCAGCGGCTTCGGCTCGTAGTCGGCGTCGATCTGGACGATGGCGTAGCCGCCCTTCTTCTTGGATTTCAGCACCTCCAGCGCGTCGGCGTCGTAGCCGGGCGCAATGATGCCGTCGGAGACCTCGTGCTGGATCAGCTTCGCGGTGCTCAGGTCGCAGACATCGGACAGCGCGATCCAGTCGCCGAAGCTGGACATACGGTCCGCACCGCGGGCACGGGCGTAGGCGCAGGCCAGCGGGGAAAGCTCGGTCTCCGGCGCAATGTGGTACATGGCGCGCAGGGTCTCATCCAGCGGCAGACCGATGGCCGCACCGGCGGGGGAGACGTGCTTGAAGCTGGCGGCAGCAGGCTGGCCGAGTGCCTTCTTCAAATCGCGCACGAGCTGCCAGGAGTTGAACGCATCCAGAAAGTTGATGTAGCCCGGGCGTCCGTTCAAAATCTGCACAGGCAGGTCACTGCCGTCCGCCATGTAGATGCGGGCGGGCTTCTGGTTGGGGTTCGTGCCGTATTTCAGCTGAAATTCGTTCATATTAACCCTCCACAGCGGTGTATTTATTCAGGATAATGTCCTCGTACTCGCCGGTTTCCAGCTCGATGCTGCGCACAAACAGGCTGACCTTGTTGTCCTCGTTCAGGCTCGCCCACAGCTTGTCAGCAAACTTGTCCGCGTCGTTCGTGTCGATGGCGACGCGCAGCGGCTCACCCGCAAAGCTGGGGATCGGCGCACCGTTCTTGACGTAAGTGCTGATGAAGTGTCCCTCACCGGCCACAGGCTGCGGGTAGTCGAAGGTCTGGCGCTGCACGCTCTCGGCGTTGCCCTCGTCGGACTTGACGATGGACAGCTTGTAGCCGCCGCGGCGCATATCGACGACGCCGGAGATGCGCGGGGTAAAGTTCGGCGCGTCGTCCTCATAGGTGCGGGTCGCCAGCGCAGCCTCAAAGCTGTAGCCGGGGAAAAGATTGCCGTTCATGAACCGGGCAATCGTGTCAGTCTGGTCGCCGTTCGTGACCACAGTGGTCTCCCGCAGGGTCAGCACAGCGTTGTAGATGATGAGATGCGGATCCTCGAGCTTGGCCGGGTCAGCGGCCACCGTGCGGATGCCGCCGTCGATAGGCTCAAACACACGGTTGCGGCTGTTGGCGCTGCGGCCCATGATCCAGTAGGCGACGAACGCCTTCTGGCCGTCGGGGCTTTTGCCCAGCACAATGCCGCGCCCGGGGTAGTCATTCCCGGCAAGATATTTGTACAGATTCTTTTTCATTGTTAAACCTCGTTTTGCGTAAACAGGAAACGGGATTCCCTGCCGTGCAGTGGTGGAAAACGATTTTACACCTCGTCACTGCACACCATCGCCAATGCCTTGGGCAGCAGCTGCCACTCGGCCTCGACCATGACGCGCTTCTGCAGCGTCTCGGGGGTGTCGCCGGGCTCCACGGCCACGGCCTTCTGCAGCAGAATGGGCCCGCCGTCGCATTCCTCGTTTACAAGGTGGACGGTAGCGCCGGTCAGCTTCACGCCGCGGGCCAGCGCGGCCTCGTGCACGCGCAGTCCGTAGAAGCCGGGGCCGCAGAAGCTGGGGATCAGGCTGGGATGAACATTGATGATTTTATTGCGGTAGGCCGCAATGACCTTTTCGCCCAGCACGCTCAAAAAGCCTGCCAGCACGACCACGTCAATACTGTGCTTCTGCAGGGTGTCCAGCAGGGCGGCGTCAAACGCTGCACTGTCAGCGTAGTCCCTGCGGTTGACAACAGCGGATTCTACACCGAAATTGGCGGCGCGCTCCAGCGCGTAGACGCCGGGCTTGCTGGCAACGACCAGCTCGATTTTGCCGTTCGGATTCTCGCCGCGGCGCTCGCTTTCCAGCAGGGCCTGCAGGTTCGTGCCGCCGCCCGATACCAGTACCGCTACACGCTTCATACCAGCTCGACCCCGTCGCCCTCGACGATGGTGCCCAGACGGTAGGCGTCCTCGCCGTGGGCCTTCAGAATGGCAATGGCCTTGTCCGCATCCTCGGGCGCGACGGTCAGCACCATGCCGACGCCCATGTTGAAGGTGTTGAACATATCGTGCTCGGAGATGCCGCCCTCGCGCTGCATGACGTCGAACAGGGCAGGGATGCGCACATCGGCCTTGGCGATGCGGGCCGCACAGCCCTTCTTCAGGCTGCGGGGAATGTTCTCATAGAAGCCGCCGCCGGTGATGTGGGACACGCCCTTGACCGTGATCTCGTCCATGACAGCCAGCACGGGCTTGACGTAGATCTTCGTGGGGGCCAGCAGGGCCTCGCCCAGGGGCTTGTCCATGCCGTCGAATGTCTTTTTCAGCACATCGGGGTTGTTGTCGATGTCAAAAATTTTGCGCACCAGCGAGAAACCGTTGGAGTGTACGCCCGTGGAGGGCAGTGCGATGATGACATCGCCCGGCTGCATCGTGGAGTTGTCCAAAATCTTTGCCTTGTCGACCACGCCGACGGTGAAGCCGGCCAGGTCGTACTCATCCTCGGGCATCATGCCGGGGTGCTCGGCGGTCTCGCCGCCCACGAGGGAGCAGCCCGCCTGGACGCAGCCCTCGGCTACGCCCTTGACGATCTCGGCGATCTTCTCCGGGATGTTCTTGCCGCAGGCGATGTAGTCGAGGAAAACCAGCGGCTTGGCACCGGCGCAGATGACGTCGTTGACGCACATGGCCACGCAGTCGATGCCGATGGTGTCATGCTTGTCCAGCAGCATGGCGATGCGCAGCTTGGTGCCGACGCCGTCAGTGCCGGAAATCAGAACGGGATGCTCCATGCCGGTGCAGTCCAGCTCAAACAGGCCGCCGAAGCCGCCCAGACCGCCGATGCAGCTCTCGGTCATCGTGCGGGCAACATACTGCTTCATCAGCTCAACAGAGCGGTACCCGGCGGTAATATCCACGCCTGCAGCGGCGTAGCTGGCAGAATAGCTTTTTTCCATGTTGAACTCCTAAATGTGTTACATTACTCGGAAAATCGGGTGGCAGCGGCAAGCTCTCTCCCTCCGGCGCTGCGCGCCACCTCCCTCGCAGAGGGAGGCAAGGGGGCTCCGCCCGCAGGCGGTGGGGGAGAGAAGTTTGCGCTACTGCTGCGCTTCCGTCGTTATGATTACAGCTTTTTATTCGTCTTAGACTGGCTCAGCGGCTTGTCGTAGACAATGTCCATCGTCTCGGTGGGCGGGGCGACGGGGTATTTGCCGGTAAAGCAGCCCGTGCAGAAGCCGCACTTGCTGTGGATGGCCAGCTGCTGCACATGCTCAATGCTCAAATAGCCCAGCGTGTCAGACCCGACCAGCTCGTTGATCTCCTCGACGGTGTGGCCGGTGGCAATCAGGTCTTTCTCGTCGGGAATGTCGGTGCCGAAGTAGCACGGGTGGGCGAACGGCGGCGCACTGATCCGGTAGTGTACCTCGGCAGCACCGGCCTCGCGCAGCAGGCGGATGGTGCGGGCGCTCGTCGTGCCGCGGACGATGGAGTCATCGACCAGCACAACGCGCTTGCCCTTGACCGTGGACGAGATGGCGTTCAGCTTGATGCGCACGCTGCTCTCGCGCTGGGCCTGGCTGCCCTGAATGAAGGTGCGGCCTACATATTTGTTCTTGATAAAGCCCACGCCGTAGGGGATGCCGCTCTCCTGCGCATAGCCGAGCGCTGCATCCAGACCGGAGTCCGGTGCGCCGATGACGACGTCGGCCTCCACGGGATGCTCCTGCGCCAGAAACCGGCCCGCCTGCAGACGGGCCTCATGCACACAGGTGCCCTCGATGACGGAATCCGGGCGGGCAAAGTAGATGTACTCAAAGACGCACATCGTGTGCGGCGCGGCGCCGCAGTGATTCTCCATCGTGCGCAGGCCGTTGCGGTCGGCAATAACGATCTCGCCGGGGCGCACGTCACGGATGAACTTCGCACCCACGGCGTCCAGCGCACAGCTCTCGCTGGCAAAGGCATAGCCGTTGCCGTCGGGCAGCTCGCCGATGCACAGCGGGCGGAAGCCGTTGGGGTCGCGCGCCGCGATCAGCTTGGTGTGGGTCATAATGACGAGGGAGTATGCGCCCTCAATGTCGTCCATCGTGCGGCTGACGGCCATCTCAATGTTCGGCGTCAGCAGACGGTTCTGGGTCAGCAGATAGGCGATGACCTCGGTGTCCGACGTGCCGTGAAAGATCGAGCCGCTCATCTCGAGCTTGCGGCGCAGCTTCGGCGCGTTGACAAGGTTGCCGTTGTGGCAGACCGCCATAGCGCCCTTGCAGTGATGCAGAACCATCGGCTGCGCGTTGGAACGGCTGCGCTGGCCCGCCGTGGCATAGCGGACATGGCCAGTAGCCATCTTTGCGCCGCGGGGCAGCTCCTCCAGCACGCGCTTGGTAAAGACCTCGCTGACAAGGCCCAGATCGCGGTAGCCGGACAGCACGCCGTCGACGTTCAGCGCAATGCCGCAGCTCTCCTGGCCGCGGTGCTGCAGGGCGTACAGCGCACTGTAGACGGCGCTGACCATATCGGTCTCGCCGGTCTTGTCATACATACCGAACACGCCGCACTCCTCGTGCAGGGACTCGGTGTATTGGGAAATTTCGCTCATTTATTTGCTCCAATTGTCGGAATGGTAAAGCCGTAGGGGCGGATCCTATATCCGCCCGTGGGTCGGCTGCCTCTTGCGGGCGCATATGGAATGCGCCCCTACGGGAAAGCGCACGGTAAATTATGCGGGTGCAATCAGCCCAGCAGGCGCTTCATGACTTCCTGGTAAGCGTCGGCTTCGCCGCCCATGTTGCGGCGGAACAGATCCTTGTCCAGATGTGCGCCGGTGGTGGCGTCCCAGAAACGGCAGGTGTCGGGGCTGATCTCGTCGGCCAGGATGATCGTGCCGTCGGACAGGCGGCCAAACTCGAGCTTAAAGTCCACCAGACGGATGTTAGCGTCCAGCATGATCTTCTTCAGCACCTCGTTGACCTTGAAGGCATACTTCGCGATGGTGTCCAGCTCCTCCTGGGTAGCCAGGTCGAGGGCCAAGGCGTAGTAGTGGTTGATGAACGGGTCGTGCAGATCGTCGTTCTTGTAGCTGTACTCGAGGATGGGGGTCTTAAAGACCTTGCCTTCGGGCACGCCCATGCGCAGGCTGAAGTGACCGGCTGCAACGTTGCGGATGATGACCTCCAGAGGCACGATCTCGACCTTCTTCACAAAGGTGTCGCGGTCATTGACCTCCTGCACGTAATGGGTGGGGATGCCCTCCTTCTCGAGCTTCTGCATCAGAGCGTTGGACAGCTTGTTGTTGACAATGCCCTTGTCGCGAATGGTGCCCTTCTTCTCACCGTCACCGGCAGTGGCGTCATCCTTATAGTGGACCATGACGATCTCGGGATCGTTGGTAGCGAAAACCTGCTTGGCCTTGCCTTCGTACAGCTGCTCTTTGACTTCGTAATTCATGAGAAACGCTCCTTTTTATAGTATAATATAGTAAAGTATGTATGTGTACCTGTCTTTGGCTTCCCCTTTGGGGGAAGGCTCTTTTACAGTGCTGCGGCTTCGGCGGCAATGGCGGCGTCCTTCTTGGCAACCGCGGCGGCGGT
>ULWJ01035120.1_pt1 | contig 13191 bp, 18 predicted proteins | sample 1960221 | NCBI WGS metagenome assembly ULWJ01 (sample SAMEA4835809, study PRJEB28245) | human gut metagenome | biome: gut microbiome; material: fecal sample | place: Denmark | collected 2008 | reverse complement strand
CGAATGGCTGGGGTATCCTTAATTTTATATTTTTCTCAACTTCTTATGAACTTCCATTTTTGTCTCTTCACTTACTTCGTTTGCTGCTTTCTGCACATAATCTTCTTTCTCAACCAATAATAAATTAATCATAATACTTATAAATCTGTAAGAACTACACATAAAGAAAAACAATAGCCATAACCATATTATAATTATTATGTTCATGATCATATTGGGGATAATATCTGTTAAAAGCAAAACACTCGTTATAAATATATCAATCAAACCCACAGCTACAATATTCTTTAGTTTGGCAGCAAATATTTTCATATCAGCATATTTTAAAAAGTAATTAATAGCCTTCGTATCTCCCTTTCCCCCCAAAAAAGTCGGTATTAGGAAACCAAATACACTTAATATAATCGACATAAACGTAATTAATGATTCTAGCATTTTTTCGAAATATTTACTTTGCTGCATTAGCGTAACTTCTATCTTACCTTTCTCTGCCAAAATAATGCACACAAAATATCCTGCTGTAATTACACTTGGCACAATGTATGAATAGATTTCTTTCCATTTATATTTCGCCTTTTCTTTCCTATCCATACAACCATTCCTTTCTAATTAATTAACGCAGACAGAACTCTATCTCGAGAATGCTCATAAATATATTTATCGTACATTCTCTCAGCCAGGACTTCAAATGGTATACCTCCAGTTCTATCATTGACTGCACAAACAACTGTGTCATTGCAAAGATTGTCAAACAAATCATATACACCTGATTTTTGATCATCGGACAATCTAAATTTTGCACTTGTAACACATCCTTTATTATTTACTAAATCTGCAATTGCAATTCTAACCTCATCACTATTCAGTTTTGCATTTCTATTATATCCAAGACCTATCTCTATGTGCGCATTCAAACCTTCTACTCTATTAATTCCATCTACTAAATATTCGAAACTTGAATTACTCGTTGCTTCAAATTGTCTAATATTTGCCAATCGTACATCTAACTTCAAATAGTCTACATCATTCCCCATGAAATTAACGTTATCAAATATAGGTAGCAAGCAACATACTTGTTCTTCAAAAAAAGAATTTATATAACCTTGTATTGATTTTTCCGTATAGCTTCCTCGATTGCTCTGAATCATTACAATACCATTTTCAGCATCATATAACACAACTGTGTTTTTAGCTATGTGTTCATTTGACTCTACATCAATATCCACATGCTCCGCAGGCTGGTTTCCCTTGACTTTATATACTGTACTCACTTCATCCATACGCATAAAATTTAATACATAACACTCCGAATCTCCAACCACAACTTGTTCTTCTAATCTGCCAACAATATTGCTTACATTTCTTTTCCTTTGATCTAAAGGCATCTCTTCGATATCATTAATCCACTGCCTTAAATCATATAAATTTTCTGTAATATTTCCGTTGCTTACCGCCCTAAGTTGATAATACTTGCACTTAATTTTTACTGTTTTTTCCATAAATACACTCTCCCAACGTTTTTCTTTTATTATACTGCATTTGTATTGAACTACAAGAAAAACTTGAGAAATTTGTCGGAATATGTTATACTATATACAACTTAATTAAGCCAAGTAGCTCGGTTTCGTCCCAACGTTCCGGGCTATTTTTATGCTCAATGTGCATATTCTTTATACACTAATCATATCGCAATTCGAACATTCGTTCAATTCTAAAAATGTACCAAAATTTTCTTTTCTATCTTACATGGATCGTCCTGTTTATCAGTAAATACAGGCATTACGCATGTCAATTTACATAACATACCGGCAGGATTTCTCCCGCCGGTCATACTCTTACAGTTCCTCCAGTCCCGCTTTCCAATTCATCTTACCGACCACGCCATCTGCCGCCAGCCCGTGATTGCTCTGCCAGATCTTGGTTGCCGATTCCGTGCCGCTGCCGAAGATGCCGTCCGCAGCCGCGCCGATGATGATCTGCCATACCTTTACCGCGTTGCCTTTGCTACCCTTTTTGATCGTCTTCATGTTGTAATCCTCCGTATTCTGATTCTGTGCCGGTGTAGCCGCGCTTACCGGCTTGTTAAACAATGCCTGTTCTGCCGCCCGGCGCCGCCTTAATCCTGCCAGCACCTTGCCGTTGGCTTTGCAATACTGTGTCATTGCCTGTGCGATCTGCGCCGCTGTTCTGCCCTTGCAAAGCTTCCGGAGATTTCCGGCGCCCAAGTTAAAGGCAAAGCTGACCAGCGCATCAAACTGATTCTGGTTGAGCTGCTCCGTGATCGGAACGTATGCGGGATTGTTAACGTATCCCTCAAACTTCGCAATGTCCTGCTGCAGATATGCGTCCGCCTGCGCCTGTGTGATTGTCATGCCGCTATGTACGCCCGCCGTGTGACCGTACCCGATGGTCCATACACCGGCTGCGCACCGGTATGCTGCCAGCCTGCATCCCTCATACTGCTTGATAAGGGCAAGTCCTGCCTGTCCAATTTTTCTATTTGCCATTGTCCTCTACCTCCTTGTCTCTCAGCTGCAACAGCACATCCTTAAGCTTGTCAGGGATCGGGATAAACATTGCCGCGTTCTCCAGCAGGCTAAGCGCCTCGTTGCAGATGTAAAACATAATCACGATCTCTCGCAGCGCGATCGTATCATTCAACAGTTTCTGAATCGTATATGCTACTACGATCACAATGAACATCACAATCTTTTTCAACAACCCCTTGAAGCCCGTCTCTGAACTCAGTGTCTTGGTATAAATACCCTTGATAACTCCGGTCACATAATCTGCCACCGCTAGAAACACGATCAGCTTAAGCAGCATATCCCAGCCGCCGAGCCAGCCGGCGATAATCCTGCCGACGATTCCTACAAAAATGCTTGTGTGATTAAAAAGTTTTCCATATCCTTTTCCTTTCTTTCCTTATAATAAGTATAAAACACTGTTTATGCAGGTTTGTGCCAACTGAATAGCGCCGGACGCTCGATCACAAAGATCAATTGTTCGGCGCTATGACTATGGTTCTGTTACTGTTTTGCTTCTGCAATTTCCTGTAGCCGACTCTCAATTTGTGTTAAAGTCGCATCTAACTTCTCCCAATTCTCGTTCTGCGCTGCAACACCATAAAATTCATGTTCTTCCGGTACGTTAAAGCCATCATTCTCCGTCTGTTTCATGATTCTCCTCCTACATCATAGTTGTATCTTCCTCGGCACTTTTCTTCGCCGGTTCCTCATATGTCTCCCCGGTGATCTCCTCATATTCCGCGGCTGTGATCCACTTTCCTATCGCATTGTACACACGGGTTTTGCTCCAAAGATTCTTATCATAATACCCTTTTACCTTTTCATAATTTTTACTCATCCAATGTCACCTCCATCTGCATAGCCAGATAATCCATGTCGGCAGCAAGCTTCTGAATATCGGTTGTATTTCCATTAACCGTCTTATTTGTCGCGGTAACTGTTTCCGCCATCTCAGATGCGGTTGCCGATATCTCCGCCAGTTTTGATGCCAGATCCGTGACACGCCGCGAATAGTCATCATTTTCTCTTCCCAGAACTACCGTCGCATTACATCCAGTTCCTTTTCTGCGCTGTTTTTAAGTGTGGTGCCTCCACCGCAGTATGCAGTTTTGATGCCATGCATAAGGGCAAATTGCCACAGTTTAAACGTCATAAGGCTTTCGGACAATATAAAAACAGGACTCCCGGAGGAACTTACTTGGCGTCACCTTTGCACCGTTCGGTTCATAAATTTCCGGTTGTCCCGTTATTACTAATTTGGGGTATAAAAATACCACCTAACCTTTATCGGCTGGTGGTATATCTTGTTTCTTTTTAAACCCTATATTATCTCTGCATATCTCTCCATCTATTTTCTTTGCATGTAATACCTCAGTTGGAATACCATCTGGATATGCGTCGCAGCGCATACCCGTCATGCAATTTGAACATGATAAACAGTATGGAGTTCTAAGCATTACCGTTTCCACCTTTCTATATATCGATCGACATATTCTTTTGCTTTTTCTAGAACATCTTCGCCATTTTTTATCTTAACATATGCTTCCGCAAGCGTTTCAAATCCATTCTGCACCTCATCCGAATAATCAGAAACTTCAGGTACATATAAGTCTTTTACCTCTTCAAAAAATGCGTTGAAATCCTCTACGCTTTCAATATCTTGCCCGTCAATATGTGCACTATCTCATGTTCAATATAATCTTCAATACGCTTTTCCGCAAAATACTTATACTCATACCCTACCTTTATAATAACATCAAATCCAGAAAAATCATATCCCGAATTAACCACCAATTTCGCCATATGTTTCCCATATTCCTCATAATACTGGCAAAAGAATGGAACATCAGGCTTCTTTCCCTCGGTGCTTTTTCTCCCCATTCTTACAGCCGCCTGTTCCCAGCTCATTTCCTCAAAGAACTTATACCGGATGATCCTCTGCATCCGTACCGGTATGCCGTTCATCCACTGCTCCACCTGTAGCTTGATCTCTTCCGACTGGGCTTTTCTCTCTTCCAGCAGTTTCTCTTCCATGCGCAATTGCGTATCATCCGTGTATGTGAACGATGTTCCTTCAATCTTGAAATGTGTCTCTGCGTATGGGAAATCATTCATTGAACCTTTTACACTTCCTGGCACAATCGTTTGCCGCTTACGCTTCAATCTCTTAATGTCCTGCTCCGTCTCCCGGATCATCTCACATGCATCTACATACTGCTCCAATATTTTCTTATCTACTCCCACCGTATTCTCCCCTTTCTGGTATTATCACTGCAATGTTTCTGATAATATCATACAATAGGTTTGGGGAAAATTTGTGCCATTTTAGGCACAAAAAAAGAGTTAGGATCTAATGCTATTTTACTAACACCTAAATTCTAACTCTATCTTCTGCTGATTATCTTGAGACCCCAAGCTTCATCATAAGAGCTTCCTGTAAAACCCTTGACACATTTACATGCGCCTTTTCTGCTTCCTGATTTAGCCAATTTGGAAGTGTCACATTCCTCCGTACCGTTTTATTATCTGCTCTCCGACGATACTCTTGAAAATCGATATCCACAAGTGACACGAAGCTTTCACCAGCCCCCGCAAATGTTCCCTTGGAACTATTTACCTCTGCCATCGTTCTTGGCGTCGGGATTTCCTTTCCCTCATCCTCATAACAAATACCCTTTAATCCAATTGCGTCTCTCGCCATTTCAACAGCATCAGCCATCCCAAATCCTTCCGTAAGAATCTCTAAGTCTGGAACTTCTATTAACACCGTATCTTTTTCATCGTTTAACTGTGTGAATATTACTGGATAAACCTGTTTCATTAAAAACAACCTCCATTCCCATCTATCTATATCTATACACAAGGTTTGGGGATTTTATAATCCCCATTTCCTCATGATTGCTCTCGCTAATACTTCATTAATTTCTTTGTGTCTTGGTATCTGTTCTTTGTCTTCCCCTCTTACATATACATCATGATTTCCACCATGCCGTTCTAGTGTAAATCCTGCTGCTTCAAGCTTTTTAATTAAATCCCTTTGCTTCATGTATTTTCTCCTTCTGTTTATATTATACACATTATATGTGTATTGTCAATGCAAATATGTGTATTTTATACACATTTAGCCATACCATCCTCATCTACCCATTTTTCTCCTCCACCAGCCACGCCGTCCTCTGCCGCATCAATCTCTGTGCTGTCCTGTGTCGCCTGTAAAAGTTCCTCCTGCTGATCGGGAGAATGCCGTAGTGAGCTTCTAACATATCATAGCTGATACCGCACACGATGGATTCCGTCAGTTCCGCAGCAATGAAGCTGTCCACGCATTACTGCTGGCAGAGCTATAGCTGTTTGACCTCATGCAACCGGCAACATACTTGATCAGTCCACCGTAGAAAACCAAAAGCAGGAAATGCGCGACAGGATCGTAGCCTATAATAAGCTGGCCGGCTTGCGTGGCATCGTGGATGCTTACTTGCACCACTGTCAGAGCATATCAAAATCAGCGGAGTACCTTGAGGTAACCGAGGAGTTTTTAATTGCTAGCCTTAATTACTACAGAAATAAGTATGGTGTATACACGAAACTGGATAATTATGTTATCTTTTTCCAGCCTAATTTAGTGGTCATGGAATTGATATAAAAATTTTAAAGAAATGATAATGGCAGAAAGAAGTACATATGAACGAAGCAGAATTCAATGATCGATTAACCGCACTTTCTGAAAGAGTTTTATCTAAAGCTCTCACGCCAGAAGAAGAAACCAGCTATACAGAATCCTTGTTTGAATCAATACGTCACACTAATGAATATGGACAAGAATTCTGGTATGCAAGAGAATTACAGATTGCACTCGAATATAAGGAATGACGAAATTTCAATAGGGTAATTGAAAAAGCAAAAGTTGCTTGCGAAGGTAGCGAAAACATTGCATCTGAACATTTTGTTGACGTCAACAAAACGATAGATATGCCTAATAGTGCAGCAAAAACAATCGACGATTATGAGCTTTCTCGCTACGCTTGTTACCTTATTGCACAAAATAACGATCCTCGAAAAAAAGTAATCGCCTCGGTCAATCATACTTTGCCGTAAAAACCAGACAGCAAGAACTTATTGATAATTACGATAATTTGGATGAAGACCAAAAACGCCTTGCTATTCGTAAGGAAATGAAGAAACACAACAAGTTGCTGGTTGCAGCCGCTAAAGATGCCGGTGTTAAATCTGGTTTAGATTACGCTATATTCCAAAACTGCGGATATAAAGGTTTATATGGCGGAATGACTGCCAAGGATATAAAAGCTAATAAGCATTTAGGCAAAAACGATGATATTCTTGATTACATGGGACACGAAGAGCTTGCTGCAAATCTCTTCCGAACCACACAGACAGAAGCAAAACTCCGGTGCGAGCATATTCAAGGTAAGGAAAAGACAAACCAGGCCCATTATGAAGTCGGGAAAGAAGTTCGCGACACAATCAGCCGCCTTGGTGGCACAATGCCAGAAAATCTTCCAACACCCGAAAAGAGCATCAAACAAATAGAACGTGAACAAAAGAATTTAGGAAAAAATAAACAGCAAAAAGCGCCCCACCAATAAGCGGAGCGGAAATGCAACTGTTCTGAATGAACAATCGCCCTCAACAAGCATATTGTATCATTCGGAGCAGCCAAACGCAAGCGGAACACCCGTTCTTTGCCGGCTGTTATTTTTATACCCATTTTTACATACACTGTACAGGAACAAAGGAGTGATACTATGCTTAGAATCGGAATCTATCCGCGAAAATCGGTCTACCGGGACAACAGTGACTCGGTGCAGGTGCAGATCACGGCGTGCAAGGACTACGCCCGGCTGATGTTCAAGGATCAGAAACTGGATTTCAGAATCTACGACAAGGACGAGGGGTTCTCCGGGAAGAATACGCACCGCCCTTCCTTTACCGAACTGATGGCGGATGTCAAGGCGGACGAACTCGATATCATCATCGTCTACAAGCTGGACCGTATCAGCCGAAGCGTCAAGGACTTCTCCGAGATCTATGAGACGCTGCAGCAACACAATGTCTCTTTCCTGTCGGTAAAAGAATCCTTTGACACTTCTACACCGATGGGACGGACCGTTATGTACATCCTCTCGGCATTTGCACAGTTGGAGCGCGAGAACACCGCAGAGCGTGTTGCGGACAATATGGCAAGCCTGGGGGAAGCCGGGAAGTGGACGGGCGGCACCCTGCCGCCGGGTATGGCATCCGTCCGCAAGAAAATAGGCGATAAGACGCACTCCTATCTCATCGTGGACGCGCAGCGGATCAAGACGGTAAAGTATATCTTCTCCCTCATGCTCTCCGGCACATCCATCACCAAGTTGGAACATACACTGCGGCAGGAGGGAATCCGCACGGAACGGAATGCTTTTTACAGCTGCAGCAAGCTATACAACCTCTTCACCAATCCGGTCTACTGCGCCAACGATATGGACGCGTACTACTACTTTCTGGAAAAAGGCTACAAGCTTCCTGATCCGGCACTCTTCGACGGCAGGCACGGGCTGATCGGCTACGGCCGCACCACGCAGTCCAACGGAACGACCGTCATAAAAGATACCTACTCGATCGCCATCGGCATTCATGATCCGATCCTCTCCGGTGCCGACTGGATCGCCATCCAGAAACGTCTCGGTCAGAACAAATCCACCCGGTACGCCAAGTACGAAGCCGGGATTCTAAAGGGTACGCTCCGCTGCAAGTGCGGCGTGAAAATGAATATCCGTACATATAAAAAGAACGGCAGCCTGTTCTCCTATTACTACTGCCCTAAAATGGCGCGTGAGGGCGCATCCGCCTACGATACCGGCTATACGCGGGTGAATGACATTGACGACCGTTTTTTACAGGAATTAAAAAAGATCAAGCTGTCTCCGGACAGCATTGAACTTGAAGAAAATGTCTCTTACGTTGATACCGGCAAAATGCGCGCGGATCTGAAAAAGACGACCGACTCCATCCGGAATCTGATAAACGCGCTCTCCGGCAGCGCCGATTCTGCTGCGGCAAAGTATATCATTGCTGAACTGGAATCTCTGGACAAAGAAAAGGCTGTCCTTGAAAAGAAGCTTCGCACTGCCGAGCAGCGCAACCGCCGGGTGGCATTGTCCGCCGAGACAAAAGAATTTGTGTATCACCGGATATGCAATCTGCTTGACAAAATCTCCGCCGTTCTTTGCCCCGACGTACGCCAGAAGATCAATCCAGTCAAGATGCTGCTTTTCTCCGTAACTGCTTATGTCATACTCGTATGCCCTGGACAATGCCTCATACGACACATTAAAATCTACCCATTTGATATAACCGTCCGCCGTTGTTTCCACGGCTGATTTTTGCGGCAGCTTTCCATTCTCCCAGAGGATTACTCCCATCAGAAAAAGCAGTGCCGCCTCAAGGATCACGGCCGATCGGATCCGCCTGCTTCTCTCCATTCCTTTCTGTTCCGTTTTCCATTCCTCACTGTCATGGTCATTTTGTTCATTATATAAAAAAAGACTGCAGACTATTCCTGTCTGCAATCTTTACAGATACCGTATAATATGGAATTTTTGCACTGCAGCTGAAATCCGTGGTCCTTTTGGATGTGCTCTGCAATCTCATCCATAAATCCGCAGTCGAGATGAATGATGCATCCACATTTGACACATTTCAGATGAAGATGCTCCTCGCAGTGCTGTCCCAGTTCCACGTACTGATACACTGCCTTTCCTCCCGCCTCCGCCACATATTTCATGACGGTGCCGTCTGTGGCAAGCTTATCCAGATAACGGTAAATCGTCGTGATATTGACGGCATCGCCGTTTCGCTTCAGATATTGATCGATATCCGCCGCCGTCACGGTCCGATCACTGTTGTTTTTTAAAAAATCAAGAATCTTTCTGCGGCTGTTTGTCGCATATCCACTCCCTGCCATCTCATCCCTCCGCAACTGCATCTATTTCCATTATATCATCTTTTCTGCGCCGACTTCTGCGCATCCGAAGTTCCGCAGGAACTTCTAATATGAAATCGTCAGAGTTCATTATATCAGCTACGCTTCGGCAAAAGTCCGGAAAAACTCCGTTTTCCCGGACTCGCGGGCGCGTTCACATGGAACATATCCGCCCGACTCATGCAAGCATGCGCGTCCGTCTTTGCTCCATGCTCACTTTTGCCTTCGCGAACATTATATCACATTTTTGCGCTCAGGCAAAAGTCTGTGAAACCATATCCCCGTCTCCTAAAATACAATTCCACATGCTTCAACCACAACACCCCAGAACACACCGAGCGCATACATGGTGGCGATGATGGCCGCATTCTGCTTATAGTCGCGGTTCAGCCGGAACAGCACCAGAAATCCCACACCGGCATTCACCAAAAGTCCTGCCATCATGGCGCCCGACCGGATAATTCCATCCAGATACAACTGTGTGATTACAACGGACGACGCACAGTTCGGGATCAGCCCCACGAGGGCAGCAATCAGCTCTCCCACAACCGGAAGTCCGGAAAACAGTCCCGCCAGCGTTTCCTCTCCGATCAGCCCGATCACACCGTTTAATACCAGTGAAATCAGGAAAATAAAACAGAAAATCTTTACCGTATGCTTAAGCGCGGAAACCACAATCCCATCCTCGCAATGACAGTGCTCCTCCTCACACACGACATGAATATCCATCTCCTTCTCCTGTTTCTTCAAGAGTCTCACATATACCAGTTCCACAATCAGACCGGACAGCACAGCAATGATCACCTTACTGCCAAGAATTTTCACAATCGTCACTACCGGCACCGACTCCGAAATCAGAATCGGAAGCATCTCATCCGAAGTGGACAAATAGATAGCGACCAGAGTTCCGACCGTGATGACTCTTCCGGCAAAAAGGCTCGATGCCGCTGCCGAAAACCCGCACTGCGGAATCACACCGAGCAGACCGCCCCACACAGGTCCCCATTTTCCGGCGAACTGTATCTTCCGGCTCAGCTTGCTTCCCGTATGATGTTCCAATGTCTCCATAAAAAGATAAGTCAAAAATAAAAACGGCAAAAGCCTGACACTGTCAAGCACTGTATCCAATAATACATCCAGCATAAAATCATTCCTCCCGGGCACTGTCATAGCGCTTCCCAATGCGTTATCCCACCTGCATGCCGCACACATTTGCAACTCATTCGTTTTTGCAATTTGTATGCATTTGCAACTCATTTGCATTTTGTATTATACATTGATATCGTGTTTTGTCAAGCTTTTTATCGTATTTCTTTCGAGTGCCACATTTGGCACCACACTGCTGCCCGGCTATAATTCCATCCATTCTTTGTGCTGCATTCTACACAAAACAGGAAGCAGACTCCGTTCAGGCTCATATTTGAAATCCATCCAGATACCCTCTGTCCAGATACAGTTCTCTTAATTTTTCGCGGTACACTTCCTTTGTATTGTACGGTCTGCCAAAATGAATTCCGTCCGAAAACTGGTCCGCCGGATAATAGGTAATTTCAGAAAAATAATCCGGAAAGAGCCAGTTCAGCCCCCGTGTTTCAAAATCCTGCCGTATCTGCTCCACCTGTCTGCGGCGCGCCGGTGTATCAGCCAGCGGATCGGGGATCAGATAGCATGCCACCCCCTGCGCGTCGCACAATTCATAGATTTTTCGCAGATAGCGCTCTGCCAGATCGGACATGCCGACTGTCTGGTTCTCTCTGCTTTCCCCTTTCTCCAACGCCTCCTCCCGCTCCTTCACGTAATTCAAATACAACTTGCGGTTTACCGCCGAACCGGCGATTAGTTCTGCCACCGGCTTTTTCAGAAAAAGGCTTCCGAACGTCTCCTCCATTTCCTCTGCGGTCGCCTCGTCAAGTTCGTCCAACAGATCCGCCTGCAAAAACGGAAGAACCACATAAGAATAGCTGTATGTGGCATCGATCGATGTCTGAAGCAGATCCGGTCCTGCCATCAGCCAGACTTCCGAGACATTCTCATGCGTCTCCAGAAATTCTTTTACCAGAAGATATTCCCCTGCCATGGTCAGCGCGCGGTTATTTCCGACCAGACAGTATTGCTGATTACAAGCAAAAAACGATTCCGTCATCTGTGCGCAGACACTGTCACCGACCAGCAGCTTCGTGTAACTGCCCGGCGTTCTGCTCTTTGCAAGATACGCAGCCACTTCCCGCTCGGCTCCTTCCTCGTAACCGCTGCTGTTCGTCAACACGGCAAACACACCTCGAAATCTTTCCGTCGCCGACAGCAGATCAAGAATCAGAAGCAGTACCGCAAATATTTCCAAAAAGGCGATCAGTTTTTTTATAAAACGCTTCATACCGTCCTCCTAAAATTGAAAATAAAGAAACTCCGCCGCCGCTCTTCCATAATTCTGCAGCAACAGCACGACAAAACCCAGAAGAACCAGCATGTAAATACTCCAACGAACCACAAGCACCTGCTTTGCAAGCCAAACACGTATGGAAATCCCGGATTCATGCAGGATATCCACTACAAGCAGAACTCCGGTGGCAAATGCCAGCTGATACACTTCCAGTCTGCAAAGCCCCATGCCAAATAATGTGCCATCGGTAAACTGTCCCAGCCAGTTGCCGTTTTGCACAATCCGCCGAAGCATTGCCACGGCTCGTCCCAGACGATCTGCCCGGAAAAAAAGCCACGCAAAATCCGTGAGGATAAATGTCACACAAATCCGGGTAGCGCACGTCAGTCCCTGCGTTTTTTCCGAAAAAAAGCGTATCTTTTTCTCCGGTAGTCTCTTTTGTGCGGCCTCACTTACATATCGGATGCCTCTGCCCGCCACCTGATAGCTTCCATGGATTGCTCCCCACACCACATAATGCCAGCCTGCGCCATGCCAGAGACCGCTGGCAAGAAATGTTATCATCAGATTTACAGCAGTTCTTTTACTGCTGCCGCGGCTTCCTCCCAGCGGGAAATACAGATAGTCGCGGAACCAGCTCGAGAGACTGATATGCCATCGTCTCCAGAATTCCCGGCAATTTACTGCAAAATAAGGCTGTCGGAAATTATCCATCAGCCGGATGCCAAGCACCTTGGCCGCCCCGATGGCAATATGGCTGTAACCGCCGAAATCACAGTAGATCTGTACCGCAAACAGCACCGTGGCAAACACAAGCATACCGGAGGAATAATTCCGGTAATCCTGATAGACCTGATCGACCAGAATCGCAGCACGGTCCGCAATCCACATTTTTTCAAAATATCCCCACAGCATCAGAAGCAGTCCATCTTTTACCCTGTCATAGTCGAACTCTGCCGGCTCCCGCAGCTGTGCAAGCAGACTGCCGCTGCGCTCAATCGGTCCTGCAACAAGCTGCGGGAAAAATGACACAAACAGCGCAAAACGCAGGAAACTTTTTTCCGCTTCTGTCTTCCCTTTCCAGACATCAATCAGGTACCCGATGGTCTGGAACGTGTAAAAAGATATTCCGACCGGAAGAATGAGATCCGGCACCCTTAACGCTCGCACGCTTCCCACCGCACGGAGCAATTCGTTGATATTCTGCACTGCAAAAGCAGAATATTTGAAAAAAAAGAGGATTCCGACACACAGAAGAACACTGCCGGTCAGCACCGCCAGACGTCTCTTCCCTTGTCGTA
>ULWJ01052183.1_pt1 | contig 13313 bp, 6 predicted proteins | sample 1960221 | NCBI WGS metagenome assembly ULWJ01 (sample SAMEA4835809, study PRJEB28245) | human gut metagenome | biome: gut microbiome; material: fecal sample | place: Denmark | collected 2008 | reverse complement strand
ACTCACCACCTGAAGAGGTGGGAGTCTTCTCGACTGAGATAAACCTCGCTGCCGTCTCCCCCAGCTTCATACTGTTGGAACCCTTGAACAGGACTGCATCTCCCTCACCGATCTGTGCATCCAGCCAGTCAAGCATATCTTCTTTTTCGTCCTCTTCAAACGAAACGACATGCAGATCCGGTTTGACTTTCTTTGCTCCCTCGGCGATCGCCTGCGCCAGTTCGCCATATACAACCAGGATATCGACCGGTTTTTCCGCCAGAAACGCACCAACTTCACGGTGGAACTGAATCGTATTCTCTCCCAGTTCCTTCATATCTGCCAGAACCGCAATTCTGCGTCCTGCCGGCAGGGAAGAAAGCACACCTATCGCCGCTTTCATCGAATCCGGGCTTGCATTGTAGGTATCGTCCACGATCGTATAACCATTTTTATGATAAATCTGCTGACGGTTCTTGAACCCGCCAAATTCAAGCAGCTTTTCCGCTGCGTCGGCAAGCGGCACACCGTAGGCATCCGCAACCGCTAGGGCAGCCAGCGCATTCATGACATTGTGCTCGCCCATAACAGTCAGCTTCACCGGGACGCGCACCTCGCCGTGTACCATCGTAAAGGACGGAAATCCATCCGGATATGAAAGATCCTCGGCGCGGTAGTCGTTATCTGCTCCAAGTCCATAACGGACGGTATGGCAGCCTGCTTTTGCATGCACGTTGGAAAGCATATCATTATCTCCATTTACAAACAGGATTCCGCCTGCCTTCATACCGTCCTGGATATGCAGCTTTTCTTTTAAGATATTCTCGCGGGAGCCCAGATTCTCAATATGCGTCACACCGATATTCGTCATGACTGCCGAATCCACCGCCGCAATCTCCGCGATCACCGCCATCTCGCCCGGCTCACTCATTCCCAGTTCCAGCACGCCGATCTCATCATTCTCAGAAATCTCCGAGATCGTGAGTGGCACACCGATCTGGCTGTTGTGGTTTGCCGGTGTCTTGAATGTCTTATATTTCGCTGAAAGCGCCGCCGCCACCATTTCGCGCGTCGTCGTCTTTCCCACGCTGCCGGTGATACCAACTAACGGGATAGAAAGGCGTGCCCGCAGGCAGCGTCCGATCGTCTGCAATGCCAGTTTCGTATCTTTCACCTGGATCAGCGCGCCGTGAAAGCCCTCCGGTGCCGCCTCATGCTCCGAAGTCAGTGCGGCTGCCGCCCCATTGTCCATCGCCTGAACCAGGAAACGATGCGCGTCTGATTTCTCCCCGATCAGCGGAACAAACAGATCCGCCCCGCGCATACTCCGGGAATCAATGCTGATGTGTTTTAACTCCGTATCTGCATCTCCGCAGAGCAGTGTTCCCGACACTGCTTCCACGATATGTCTGACTGTAATATGGTCCATATTTTGCCTCCAAATTGATTACATATGCAGCTTCTTTACCGTCTCCTGCACTACTTCCCGGTCAAGGAAATGATAGCGCACGCCCTCGATCTCCTGATAATCCTCATGCCCTTTTCCGATGATCGCGATGATATCGCCATCTTCCGCATGGGACAAGCTGTACTCAATCGCTTCGCGGCGATCCGGGATTTCAACGTATTTGCCGTCGGTTTTTGCAAGTCCGACCTTGATATCTGCCAGAATATCTTCCACTTTCTCAAAGCGGGAATTATCCGCCGTGATGATCGACAGATCTGCCAGCTTTCCGCCAATCTCTCCCATCGAGTACCGGCGATCGCGCGCCCGGTTGCCGCCGCATCCGAAGACGCAGACGAGACGCTTCGGCTTGTAGTCGCGCAGCGTCAGAAGAAGACTTTCCATGCTGACCGCATTGTGGGCGTAGTCAACGATCACGGTGCACTTTGCTGATTTATATACAATCTCCATCCGTCCATCGACCTGGATATGTTCCAGCGCATGGCAGACTTTCTCCTTCGGCAGATCAAAGAAGCTGCACACGCCCGCTGCCGCCAGCGCATTGTCCACGTTAAATTTGCCCGGAATGCCGACACGCAGATCGCTCTCATATCGTCCATGCGTCTGAAATTCGACGCCCACGAAATCATGTTCTCGTACATAGTGAATGTCATCCGCTGTAAAATCAGCCGCCTGTTCCAATGAAAAGGTCAGGATCTCTGCTGTCGCCCCTTCTACGATCGCATCAAAGTGCGGATCATCGCGGTTGACGAGCGCTGTCCGGCAGTTTTTCAAAAGCTGCTTTTTGTAGTAAAGATATTCTTCAAAACTTGCATGTTCATTCGGGCCAATATGGTCATTGGAAATATTCAGGAAAATTCCATAATCAAAGAAAAGTCCGTCTACCCGGTGCATCAGGTAGCTTTGGGAAGAAACCTCCATCACGATGTAACGGCAGCCCGCTTCCACCATTTTTGCAAAATATTCTTGCAAAATGTAGGATTCCGGCGTCGTATTTTTGGTCGGATAATGATTCTCACCGATCACAGCGCCGTTCGTTCCGATGAGACCCGTCTTCTGTCCGGCTGCCTCCAGAATCGCCTTGATCATATAAGTGGTAGTCGTCTTTCCCTTCGTGCCGGTCACACCGATCGCCGTCATCTTCCGCGCCGGATAATCAAAACGTGCCGCAGAAAGAAGCGATAGCGCGTTCCGTCCATTCTCCACTTGAATGACCGTCACGTTCTCAGGCGCCTCAACCGGATGCTCGACCACCAGAACCGGCGCGCCCTTTTCAACCACATCCGGGATAAAGGTATGCGAATCGACGTTTGCCCCGCGCATACACACAAACACCGTCCCCGGCGCCGCCTTTCTTGAATCGTAGACCACCTCGTCAACCTCCATCTCCAGGCTGCCCTGCAATAATGTATACGGCAATTCTTTCAGCCAGCTTTTAAGCTTCATAGGATACCTCCTGATTTTGATATTTTATAATGATTCCGCTTTTTAATATCCTTCTTCCATCATGTTTTCAAACTGCTCCATGCTCATCAGCACCTTACGCGGCTTCGTGCCTTCTTCCTCACCGACCACGCCTGCATCTGCAAGCTGATCCATGATACGCGCGGCACGGTTGAAGCCAATCTTAAACATACGCTGCAGCATGCCGATGGATGCTTTGTCTTTCTCAATAATAAATTTACCTGCCTGTGCAAAATAGGCATCGCGCTCACCGCCGCCAAAGCCCGCATCCATCGCCGTCGAACGGATCCTGGACTCAACCTCGGCGCTGTACTCTGCGGTCAGCCCCTCCTGTTTCAAAAATCCGACCACATCCGAAACCTCATTGTCGGACACAAACGCGCCCTGTACACGCTGCGGTTTCTGATAGCCCGACGGATAGAACAGCATATCGCCCTTTCCGAGCAGTTTCTCCGCGCCGTTCATATCAATAATGGTACGGGAATCCACTCCGGAAGAGACGGAAAAAGCAATTCTCGACGGAATATTTGCCTTTATCACACCGGTGATGACATTGACCGATGGTCGCTGCGTCGCAATCACCAGATGAATGCCCGCTGCACGCGCCAGCTGGGCCAGACGACAGATCGAATCTTCTACTTCGCCCGGCGCTACCATCATCAGATCGGCAAGCTCATCCACGATAATGATGATCTGCGGCAGTTTCTCCGGTTTCTTCGGATCGTCGATATCCGCGATCGACTCAACCTTGGCATTGAAACCCTTAAGATCGCGCACGCCGTATTTTGCAAACTTCTGGTAACGGTCGGTCATCTCTGCCACCGCCCAGTTGAGGGCGCCGGACGCCTTTTTCGGGTCGGTCACAACCGGAATCAGAAGATGCGGAATACCGTTGTATACACTTAACTCAACCACCTTGGGGTCGATCATGATGAGCTTGACCTCGCTCGGCTTCGCTTTATAAATCACACTCATGATCAGCGTATTGATGCAGACTGATTTACCCGATCCGGTCGCACCCGCGATCAGAAGATGCGGCATCTTCGCAATGTCGCTGACAACCGTCTGACCTGCGATATCTTTTCCGACCGCGAATGCCAGCCGGGACGGATATTTCTTAAATGCCTCTGACTCCAGCAGATCGCGCAGCAGAACCACATGGTTCTCCTTGTTCGGAACCTCGATACCGACCGCCGCCTTGCCAGGAATCGGTGCCTCGATACGGATGTCCGCCGCTGCCAGATTTAACTTGATATCATCCGCCAGCGCTACAATCTTGCTGACCTTGACACCCTGCTCCGGGTGAAGCTCATAGCGGGTAACCGTCGGTCCACAGCTGATGTTTGTAACCGTCACGCCCACGCCGAAGTTCTGGAGCGTCTGCTGCAGCTTGATCGCTGTCTCCCGGTACTCCTGATCCGAGAAATCGGTCTGTCCCGTGCCGCGTTTTAAAAGTGTCAATGGCGGGAATATGTATTCTTTCTGGATCTTCTTTTCTTCCTCTTCCTTGCGCTCGATCTGCTCTGGAACCGTCAGTTCCTCAACTGGAAGTGCTTTTCGTTCTTCCCGTTTCTGCTCCAGTTTTTTCTGTATCGCCTCTGTATCTGTCTCGATCACCTTTCCGGATGCGGTCACGACCGTTTTGGAATCCTCCGGGACAAAGAAACTGCCCTTTGTCTCGCCCCGCTCTGATTCCAGCGTCTTATAATAGCCATCGATTGGTTCGGAATCTGTTTCCCCAGATATAGGTTCGTTCCATTCATCCTCATTCCCCATCGAAACGGTTTCCCACTCGTTTTCCGATGGCTCAAAGACATCCTGATGCCCTAAATCTGTATGAACCTCCTCTGCGGTCAAACCGGACGCCGCCTCCGCAGCCGGTTTTTCCCGTGTCTCTACCGGATAATAGCCTGGACCTTTCCGGCTCTCGCTGCCGGCAAATTCTTCCATCGTCCGGGTATCACGGCGTACATACAGGCGTTTCAGGAGCTGGTCGCTCGCACTGTCCTCTGCCTCTGCAGGCTCCTCCGCAAATTCTGTCTCCCTTACTGCCCGCGCCGTCTCGCGCTCCGCTTCTTCCTGAAGCTGGGATTCTGAACCAGCGTATATATATGGATCCTGCTCCGATTCCACTGGTTCTTCTTCGTACTCCACCGGATCTTCTTCATACTCCACCGGTTCCGGTTCTACCGCTCCGCCGCCGTGAAATATCTGACCGCGAAATACATCTGCCGGATTCTTCTTCTCTACTCCCTGTCCGGAATCCTGTGCCAGATTTTTTCCCTCTGCCGGAACATCGGTCCAATCATCATAAGCCGCTGTCTCATCCTGCAAGTTTTCCTGTCTTCCATGCATCTCACGGAATTCCTCCGGTGCGTCCTCCGGTCCCAGCACGGTTCCCTCCGGGACTCCTTCCGAGAAATTCCGCATCACTGGCAGCTCGGTCAGCTTGGCGCCCTCAAGATCAACGCCACGAACCCGCTGTTCCTCCCGCAGACGGCGTTTTTCTTCCTTTTTCTCCTCATGTATCTCACGGCGGCGGCTCATATCTTCTTTCGCATACTCATATGCCCTTCCGCTGCCCTGTTTAACGAAGTTTACCAGGGAACGCTCCGTAATGCACACAGCACCGAGTGCCAAAAGCACCAGCAGAATCAGAACTGCTCCGATCGTTCCCACTGTTCCGCACAACAGCAACATCAGAATGCCACCGATAAAACCGCCTCCGCCTGCCTGCGCGTAATAATCGCCCAGATTCCAGTCCAGATGCTGACCACCTCCCATGAGAAGCTGGGAAAGTCCGCAAAGTGCCAGAAGCACCTCGCCAACCGCCACCAACTTGGCTACGGCTTTCTGGTTGCCTCGGTTTGAAAGATAAAAACAAGTTCCCATAAATAAAAGGAATGGCACCAGATACCCCATCACGCCGAATACGCCAAGCAGAGTCGATCGCAGAAAACTTCCGACAAAGCCGCAAAGCCCGAAATTGCTCAAAAACAAAAGTACCGATATTGCAAATGATACAATAATCGCCACTTCCGTTCCCATAAATGCCCCTGTACCACTTTTCTCCACCGGCTCCGGCGCCTGGCTGGCGCGGCTTCGGCTTCCTGTTCCTTTCGCGGTGCCTTTTCCGGACGAAGCTTTCTTCTTCCCCCCACTCTTTTTCTCGTTCAGCGTCTCCTCCGCTTTCTTCGCCGCAGGGGACTTTCTGGATCGCCCGGCTTTTTTCTCTGTCCCAGCTGTCTCCCCGGCACGCTCTGTACTCTGTCTTTTCCTGCTTGTATCTGTCACCTGTCTCATGCCTCCAATATTTCCCATATATCTGCGGTTCCTCCTGTTTCACAAAATACAGCCTCCCGCAGACTGCTTTTCTCATTTTACATTCTTATTATCTCATTCAGTATACCCAAATTCAGGGAAAAAAGCAACGCTTTCCTAAAATTTTCGCACGTATGTTCTACTTTCTTTTCAGATTTTCACTAAAATCCGTCTTCGTCATCCGGTCGTGTGCATCTATTTCCTGTTTCTTCCCATCGATCGCCCGGTTCAGCCATGCAAGCGCTTCCCGGATCCCGCCGCATTCATCGATCAGTCCCTCCTGGACCGCCTCCCCGCCAACCAGGACCGTTCCCAGATCTTTTGTCATCATCTCCGTATTGAGCATCAGGCTCCGGAGGCGCTCATAGGAGATCTGACTGTGTCCGGACACAAAGCTTAAAATACGATCCTGAATCATTTCAAAATAATCATACGTCTGCACGGCACCGATCACCATCCCCGTCATCCGTACCGGATGTACCATCATCGTCCCGGTCGGGACAATAAAAGAGTGATCGACCGCCACTGCGAGCGGCACACCGATCGAATGGCTGTCCCCGATGACCAGTGAAACGGTCGGTTTGCTGAGCGAAGCAATCATCTCCGCGAGCGCCAGTCCACAGCTTACATCGCCGCCCACCGTGTTAATCAGGACTAAAACTCCCTCCGTCTCACCGCTCTCCTCGATCTCCGCCAGCTTAGGCAGAATATGCTCATATTTCGTCGTTTTCGTATTGCCGGACAAATTTTCATGTCCCTCTATCTCTCCGATGATCGAGATTAATTCAATGTGATTGCCATTCTTTCCCGTAATATCCGTCTGTCCATTTTCACGCTTCTGAATCGGATCCTCCTGCGCCTGTTCCCGACTTTCTCCCACCTTATCTGCCTGCTTGTCCCACGCTTCATTTTCCCATTCCCTGTTTTCACGATTTGCCCGAATCATATTTTCCTCTTTTCTGCGCTCTTTCCATCTTACACGCGGATTCAATGTTTTTTCTCAACTGCCTAATTCATTCTTAGTATTCTGTCTTCCTATTATCTTTATTCACTGAAACCGTTTTTTATACAAACAAGGATGTGCCTTGGCACATTCGGGCATCTCGCGCGGTCACTTGCGACATGTTTCTGCTTCGCGCGAGTGCGCATCCCCGCGGAGCGTTTTTTATTTCATAGGACACAATTTCCTATGAAACAGAAAAAAGAGAGCTGGGAAAAGCTGCCTTTTCTCCCTGCTCTCTTTCAAATATTTTTTATTGACTTTCCATGGAATTAATCGCCCAGTACATTGACGATCTTCGCCGGGGTACGGTAATTCCAGGTGGAAATCTTGATACCATCCCTTGCATTCGACGCATGGCACACGCGCCCGCCGCCGATATAGAGTGCTACATGGTTGATCGTTCCACCGCTGTTTGTGTAGAAGATCAGATCACCCGGACGCATCTGGGAAGAACTGATACTTCTTCCTGCTCCCGCCTGGGAACCCGAATGATGCGGCAGGCCGACGCCGAAGTGTGCCATAACCGACATCGTAAATCCAGAACAATCCGTACCATTTGTCAAGCTGGTACCGCCCCATACATACGGATTTCCAAGGAACTGAGTCGCGTAGTTTGCGATCTGCGCACGCTTGGAGGAGCCGCTTGAAGATGTTTTCTGGCTGCCAGAACCACCGTTACTGCTGCTCTTGCTTCCAGAGCCTCCCTTGCTGCTCGCCGCCTTGGTCTCAGGCTCCGGTGTCTCCTCAACCGGTGTAAACTCGATCGCCTCATTTAACGCATACCGGACATCGACAAATTCAGTCGCTACATAGGCACTCGTCTCATCCAGTGCAATCTGCACCCAGCCATCCTGCTGGCTCATAACCGAATACCGCTCGCTGTTGGAAATCTGCGTCCAGATCGGCGCGTCCGTGTTCGGCTCCGTACGGGCATTCAGACGGTCAGTTGATACGATCGCCATCAGCTGTGCAACCTGCAGTGCCTCCTGCTTCGCCGCCTCTCCAGTCAGAATAAATTCGGATTTAACATAGCCGGTAACCGGACCGGACTTGATCTTATACCAGCCGCCATCCTCGGTCGTTTCCAGAATCTCACCACCGGACTTGCTCGTCATCTTACCGATGATCTTCGCATCCTCCTTCGGCTCCACGCGGATATTTAAGTAGTTATTGACATTGGAAATACCCAGATTGTCATACATATTGAGAACCATCGTCCGCAGATCCAGCTTACGCGCTTCATTTAACGCATAGCGCACATCCACATAATCCGCTGAAATATAGCCCCCGCTGATCTGAATCCAGCCGTCCTGCTCGCTGACAATGGAATAACGCTCATTTTTCAGCGCCTGTTCCAGCACCTGCGCGTCCTCACTCGGCTCACTCCGGATATTCAGCTTGTCAGTCGTGATGACCGCCATCTTCTTGACCAGCTCAAATGCCTCTGTTTTTGCCGCCTCGCCGGTCTGTACAAATTCTGAACTGATGTAGCCCTCCAGACCGCCGGAAGATATCTGATACCAGCCTTCCTGCGAATCGTCCAGAATTTCGCACGCACTGCCGCCCATCAGCTTGCCGATGACATCGGAGGTTGTACTGGCGCTCTCACGCATATTAAGATAACCAGATACATCCACAATACCCAGATTCTGGTAGGACTCGACTACATTCTTCTTTTCTTCGTCCTCTTTTGCCTGTTCCTCATCCTCCGGCAGCGTCTCTCCGATCACGGTTTCCTGCGCCTCTGCCTCGGATGCCGATGCCACCCGGGCGTTTCCAGAACCTCCGAACGTGCCGCCCTGTGCCAGCTTCACGATGATAACCAGAGCCAGCACCACAATGACAGCACAGCCCCCCATCATGAACCAGTGCATCGGATCTTTGCCATTTCGTCTCTGACGTGCTTTCTGCAGGCGTTCTTTATAATCTTCTGTCTTTTGCTCTTCCATCTTATCCTCTCCCTATCAGTCTCCCAGCATATTGACAATCCGGTACGGATTCCGGTAATTCCAGGTAGAAATCTTGATGCCGCTTCTCCTGCTCGCCGCATGGACGATCTGACCATTGCCAATGTACATCGCCACATGGTTGACCGTTCCCTTGCGATTCGTATAGAAAATCAGATCGCCCGGACGCATCTTCGAAGAATCAATCTTCGTACCCGTCCGCGCCTGTTCCCGGGACACCCGCGGCAGGGACACGCCCGCCACATGGCTGTATACATACTTTGTAAAACCAGAACAGTCCACACCCGAATGCGGGTCATTACCGCCCCAGACATAACGGTTTCCGACAAACTGAAGCGCATAGTTGACAATCTGGGTCCGCAAGGATTCCTTTTCTTTTAATGGGGTAAATGGGATCGCCTCCGGCAATGCATAACGCACATCTACGAAATCAGTCGCCACATACGCACTCGTCGTATCGAGCGCAATCTCGACCCAGCCGTCCTGCTGGCTTATAACGTCGTAACGCTCATTGTTAGAGATCTGCGTCCAGATCGGCGCATCCGTGCTCGGCTCCGTGCGGGCATTCAGGCGGTCGGTTGAAACGATCGCCATCAGTTCTGCAACCTCCATCGCCTCCTGCTTCGCCGCATCTCCTGTCAGGATATACTCCGCCTTCACATATCCAGTGACGGGACCCGACTGGATCTTATACCAGCCGCCGTCCTCGCTCGTCTCCAGAATCTCTCCGGCAGACTTGCTCGTCATCTTACCGATGATATTGCCATCCTCACTTGGCTGATCGCGCACATTCAAGTAATTATCCACACTGGAAATACCCAGATTTTTGTATAAATTCAGCACCATCGCACGCATATCCAGCTTCCGCGCCTCATTGAGTGCGTATTTGATCTCCGCATAATCCGTGGAAATATAACCGCTCGAAATCTGAATCCAGCCATTCTCCGGCTCACCCTCGACCACATAGCGCTCATTTTTCAATGCCTGACCGACAACCTCAGACTCCGTGTTCGGCTCTTTTCGGATGTTCAGGGAATCTGCCGTGATGAGCGCCCGCTTTTCAACCAGTTCCAACGCTTTTTTCTTCGCCTCATCCCCGGTCAGAACAAACTCTGAGCTGATATAACCAGAAATACCGCCAGATTCGACCTGATACCAGCCTTCGGTTGAATCATCCACGATCTCACACGCACTGTCGCCCATCAGCTTGCCGATGATGTTGCCGTCCGTGCTCGCCGTCTCACGCATATTCAGATAACCGGACACCTGCACGATACCCAGATTTTTATAGGAAGCTACCACTGCTTCTTTCTCTTTGATCTCCTCCGCTCTGGACTCTTCGGATGCCTCGTCCTTCGAAAGCTCTGATGCTGTCGCCGCCCCATTCTTTGCAGTTCCGGCTCCCGCCTGACGGCTGAGCAGGGACTTGCCTGCAAATGCTGCAACTGCAAGAGCAATTACCACCCCTGCTGCTATCACTCCGAAGCGCAGGTTCTGACTCTTATCTTCGCCCTGGCGCCTGCGCGAATGTCCCGCGGATTCCCGGACCGGATTTGGTGTCTGATCCTGAGCTGGCTCTGATTCCTGACTCTGAACTGCTTCCGGCTCCTGAATCCGCTCCGCCGCTGGCACCTGTTCTGACTCCTGCGTTTCTTTTTTGTTTTCTTCTTCTAACATATGGATCGCTCCTGATTTTTCTTGAAATTATGACTTAATATCTTAAACGTAATTTTTATTTTATCATATTCGTAGGGAATTGCCAAGGAAGGATGTGGAGGAAAAAATGAATTTTCTATAAATGAATTATTACAGAAGTGTTAAGTTGTAGATAAACGGTTAAGTCGTGAAAGGGGGAATTAGTTGGAAATATGGGAGAGGAGAATGCCCTCCGACCGCTCGCGCCGCCGGAGGGCATTCTTTCTCACTTATAGTCGTGGTTTTTAATTTGTTGACCCACTTTTCATTCCGTATACTTTTTGTCTGTTATCGGTTAATGATTTTGATAAAAGCCTTCAAATCTTATAACCCCTGCTTATTTGGCAAGCATCATACGGTCATTCGCAAATTCCTCTCCGCTTACCTTTTCAAATCTCTCTAACAGGTCTTCTACCTGCAGATTCTTCTTCTCTTCTCCTGCTACATCGTAGATAATCCGACCTTCGTGCATCATAATCAGACGGTTGCCGATCTGAATCGCATCTTTCATATTATGGGTAACCATAAGCGCGGTCAGATTTTGTTCATCTACGATCTTTTCGGTGAGATCGAGGACTTTGCGGGCTGTTTTGGGATCGAGGGCGGCGGTGTGTTCGTCTAAAAGAAGGAGCTTTGGCTTCTGGAGGGTTGCCATCAGAAGGGTGAGCGCCTGGCGCTGTCCGCCGGAGAGTAAGCCCACTTTGCTGGTCATACGGGTCTGAAGCCCCAGGTCGAGCTGTGCCAATGCCTCACGGTAGAAGTCCTTTTCATTCTTTTTGATGCCCCAGCCGAGTCCTCTGGATTTGCCGCGGCGCAGCGCCATGGCAAGGTTTTCCTGTATCTCCATATTGGCGGCGGTGCCGCGCATCGGATCCTGGAAGACTCTGCCGATATATTTAGCGCGTTTGTATTCTGGTTCTCTGGATATGTTTACGCCGTCGATCTCGATTTTACCGGAATCGATCGGATATACGCCTGCGATCATATTTAACATGGTGGATTTTCCAGCACCGTTTCCGCCGATGATCGTCACGAAATCGCCCGGTGCCAGGTGTAAGTTGATACCGTTTAAGGCTTTTTTCTCATTAACAGTTCCTTTATTAAAGGTTTTCTTTACATTTGTTATCGTCAGCATTACTCCTCACCCCCTTCTGAATAATCTTTTCTCAGCCGGTATTTAGCGAGTGCTACCGGAATACAGAGTGCCAGTGCTACAATGACAGCAGAGAGCAGCTTCATGTCGTTTGCATCCATACCCATGCGGAGTACAACCGCACGGATCACAAAGTAAATGACCGAACCGACAACCACGGAGGTCAGTTTCCAATAGAAAGAGGTCAATCGTCCCATCAGGACTTCGCCGATGACGATCGCCGCCAGACCGATGACGATCGCACCGGTACCACTTCCAACATCACCATATTTCTGGCTCTGGCAGACGAGTGCGCCAGAGAGACCGACCAGGCCGTTGCTGACCATCAGGGATAAAAGCTTCGTCATACGGGTGTCCACGCCCAGCGCGCGCACCATATCCTCGTTGTTACCGGTTGCACGCATCGCACTTCCGATCTCGGTTCCGAAGAACCAGTAAAGAAACAGTATAGCCGCCACAGCCAGCACAATTCCAACGATCATCGATGCCTGTGCCTGGGTCATCCCGAAGGAAGCAGCCAGACCGCTGATAAGTGTCTTGACTTTCAGAAGCGGCAGATTGCTCTTTCCTCCCATGATCCGGAGGTTGATCGACCAGAGGGAAATCTGAGTCAGAATTCCTGCCAGAATCGCTGGTATCTCAAATACAGTATGAAGAATACCCGTTACCGCACCAGCCACGACACCGGCTGCCGCTGCAACTAAAAGTGCCAGCACCGGATTTACTCCTTTGTTGACTACCAGGACTGCACAAACGCAGGCACCCAACGCGAAGCTTCCGTCTACCGTCATATCCGCAATATCCATCAGGCGGAATGTAATATAAACTCCCAATACCATGATTCCCCAAAGAACGCCCTGTGCGACCGCGCCCTGCAGGGATACTAATAAACCGCTCAATCTTTTACCTCCCCGTGTTTCGTATTTTCTTCATCTGATTAACTGTAAAGACTGCCAGATCGGCATATTTATTTTATGCTTCCGATCTGACAGTCCATCTCATTTGAAGTTTAGGTCTTTCTGGTACTCTTTATTTCTCAAGTCCAGATACATCGATTCCCAGCGTCTCTGCTGTCTCTTCATTGACACTCAGCTCGCACTTGGAAGCGTCCAGATAACCGATCGGCATCTTAGAAATATCGGCGCCCTCAGTCAGGATTTTAACGGCCTGCTCACCGGTCATGTAGCCTAACTGGTAGTAATCAATACCGTAAGTAGCAAGACCGCCTGCATCTACCATGCCTTTCTCGCCACAGATAACCGGAAG
>ULWJ01023429.1_pt1 | contig 13348 bp, 28 predicted proteins | sample 1960221 | NCBI WGS metagenome assembly ULWJ01 (sample SAMEA4835809, study PRJEB28245) | human gut metagenome | biome: gut microbiome; material: fecal sample | place: Denmark | collected 2008 | reverse complement strand
TTTTCCTTCGCCCTGACACCGATTGTTTCCGATACAATTTTTAGCCTTATTTTTTTTAGTAATTTCACACTACTTAAATATAAGATATAAATATTTGAATATATAAGGAGAATTATTATGGCATACGATTCAGAAAATATTGAAGACATGATTTCTATTTTAAAAAAGTCTGGATATAAATATACCTCATATAATCATAAAAATGGTTCATGCTCTATAAATACAAATATTTTGTTAGATGCTATTGAAAAGAAAAATGAAAAGCAAGATAACACAACTACGCTTATTGATACAGGAGATTATGTCACTACAACATATGGCTTTTTTGATTACTATAGATGTACAGTATGCGGATATGATGAAATATTAAACTATGATAATTTTTGTCCTCATTGTGGGAGAAAAGTTATTAATTAAAGAATAAATATATAAATAAAAATTGAAATATCTGATGAAGAATTGTTACAGATGCATGATAATAATATGATACTTATTGATAAAGATAAATGTGGATATAAAACAGATATGAAATCATTTAATGAAGATTTTGAAATAGTGAAGGAGTAAAGATATGAAGAATGGACTTTATCATATAGAAAATGACAAAATATATAAAATGTCATTAGATAAACCTGAAGAAGAAATTGGAACTGTAGAAAGTGATAAAACAATTATGAGTATTATTGATACTGTTACAGAGTATATGTTTTTTAAATATGACGATTGCTGCATGAAAGATGGTATAACATGGAGTGAATTACAGAAAGTGCGTAATGAAATTAAAAGTAATGCAATGGAAATGATAAAAGCAAATTTGGATTCAAAATCAACAATTTTATCAAATATGAAGCAAATTGATGAAGATTTTGAGATAATATAGGAGTAAAAATATGGAAAATGGACTTTACCATATACAGGATAATAAACTATATCTGTTTATTAAGAGTACTTATAATTAATGATTTAGATGATTTATTTCACAAGTAATCTTTAAAATATTATTTTTTAAAAAAATATCTATGATTTAAAGAATTGTAAGAGCAAAAAATATGAGAAAGAAAACGATATAGAACTAGATTAAAAATCCAAGAAGAATAAGATGAAAAGTAAAAAGAAAATGGAGGAAATAATAACATGAAATATGTAAGTAATGCAAAGATGAATACTTCTGTAGAAAGCGGAACAATTTTCGAGGGGAAATGCGGATTAGTTGATATCACTATCCATTTATATCGGAAGAATAAATTTACTGGTCGTGGTGATACATTTTATCTATCCTCAAACTGTGTTGGAATATCAAATATGAAATTGGAGAGTAAAAGTATCATTACGGCTATCCAAGAGGCTGAAATTATTGTAAATAAGGAAATAATCACCATGAAAAATGATGCTGACAAGATGCTAAATAGTAATATTGAAATTTCAAGGGAATGTGATGCTGATAACTGTATGGATTGTGATTACAGAGAAATGTGAACCATTATAAAGGAGAAAAAGTATGAAATTAGTTATGGATAAAGAAACCTTAATAACACTGGAAGAATACAGAGCTGCTCACAATCTGCCAAAGATTGAGAATTATGGAATGAGCGTTGAGCATAATTCAAAGTCAAAAGAAATTTATGATTTCATCAGTGAGGTGGACTTTGTAAATGGGGATGCGTTCTGCTTCAAATGTGGTGGAGACGGAGATAACGGAGAGATGCTGATGTCTCTGTTGGATGAGTATTTTAAGCAAAAAGAGTGTAAATTAGCTAAAGAGTCTGATGAAAATGAAGAAATAAATGACATTGATTTAGACTAAAGTATCTCTAAAATTCATCGAAAAGGTTATAGTTGGCAGATGAAATTTGGTACTCTTATCAAAGATAGGTTTAAAAATGATGAAGTAAATGCTATTTTAGATTATCTTTCAGAATTAGAGATAAAAGATAAATTAGCAATAGAAACATTACAGGTAATTTTTATAGAGATTGGAGATAAAAATGGTTTTAATCAATAAATATAAATATACAAAATATGCCGAAAGGGGTGAGTATCATTGCGATATAAGCAAATTCCTTGATGAACAAGCAGGTATTAAAAAAGAAGATAGATGGTTAAGTCCTATTTTTGGTTAAAAAAATTGAAAGAAAAAGGAGAAAAGTACATGAAAGTTTATGATACAGGATTAATATGTGGACGATTTCAAACATTTCATAAAGGACATGAACGCCTTGTAGATACAGGATTATTGTTGTGTGACCGGTTATTAATATTGATAGGCTCTGCACAGGAATGTGGCACAGAGCGAAATCCTTTTAATATTAATACAAGGACTAAGATTCTAAAAGAGATATATGGCGATAGACCGGAAGTGATGATTTATGGTTTAGCTGATTTAACAGATGAAAATGATATCCGCCCGGAATGGGGCAGATACTTACTTAATAATACTGATAGATACATTCATAAGAATCCTGAGATAATGATTTATGGAAATGATGAATCCCGAAGCAATTGGTTTGATAAGAAAGACCTTGCTAATACAGCAGAGCTTATTATGAACCGTTATGATATGCCTATCTCTGCTACAATGGTCAGAACTGCTATGGCTAAAGATGATAGGAAGCTCTGGATGTCTTATGTAAATCCCAGATTACATAAAATGTATGATGAGTTAAGAGAAGAACTTATGACAGTTGGATTCTATAAGAATCTGGCTAAGGAATGATATATAAATATAAAGAAAACTATGATTGTGATTGTGATTATGACAGATAAAATTGGTCAAATGTTTAATTATAAAGCATGATTAAAGGAGCTAATATGGATAATAAAACAACTATACAGAATATGATAAATGACAGAGTATCAAAGAATGATACAACGAACTGTTTATTTCAGATTCTTTTATTAAATAAAAGTGTAAAAGAAGAATTAGAAAGCCTTTTATTAAGAAACGGATACTCTATCGAAATAGTTGATACAGTTGAAGGCTGTTATAACTTAAATGATGACTGGTATGAATTAAGTAATGTAGAAGCTATTGTTGAATATAGTGGAGTATATCCTGTTAAATGGGATATTGATGATATTGTTCTTTTAGATAAACTTTATTACGACAGAGCTATATATATCAATGTATTGTGGAAAAAGAAAAATCCAGATGGTTCTATTAAATATATCCCTAATCATTAACCAGATGTTAATGTGAATGAGGAAGTTATCTAAAGGAGAAATGATATGAAAGATTGTAACATACATACAAATATAGACAGCAGGTTAAAAAAGGTAATAGATAAAGCGGAGAAAATGGATTTAACTTATTTTGAAGATTCAGACGGTAAGCATTGTATATGTGATGTTGACTTTGTTGACAGGTATGATACTTTAGAAGAATTAGAAGAATATCTTGATTTATTAGGCGGGTGAGATAATGATAAAATGCTGTGCCAATTGTAAAAATTGTGTAGCTATTCCAAGGAATAATAGCTATAACGACATTGATTATCTATGCACAGTAAGCAGCTATTTTATCACAAACATATATAAGGATATAAGTAAAATAAAACATTTAACTCCGGGTGGCAGAGAACTGGAATGTAAATATGAGCCTGATGAAAGGAGAGATTAACATGAATTTGTTAGAAAGCTATATAAAGGAAATACATTCAGTTACAGATGTTACAGAAGGCTTTATAGAGCATTGTGGCTATGAACCTAAAGAGCAATTGCTTGAAGTAGACTTAACATCTGTATGTTATGGTGTTACTGAAAGGACAAAGAAGATGTTCTGGAAGAGTGAATTTGAGAAAATAAAGAAGGATGGCTATTATATGTCATAAGGAGATAGATTATGAGAATATATTTTGAAGATGGGAAATTGGATAACCCACCATTTTGTGATTATCATGTAAATGCCGCTGAAGGAGTAAGGGCTAATATATTTAAGTTAGATGCTATTAAGGAAAAAGTACCTGATTCAGTTATTTATACTAATTCAATTTTTGCCTTTAACAATGCATATGCTTGGGATAATGAACTTAACAGACCTGAAATCTATATAAGAGATTCATCAGGTGATTTTAAGAATATAACTGATTTTACAGGAAGGCAGTTAAAAAAAGGGCATAATCTTGCCAAACTGTATATAGCAGGAGAGTTCGATTCTTAAGTTATGAGTGTAGAGTTAGGAGATTATTATGGGATATATTAAATGTCCTTTTTGTGGACATAGTGATGGAAATGATGATAAGATAATAAAGCAAGAGGTTATATATGCGAATAATTCAGATTGCCAGATATCAATTGAAAAAGAGTGTGATATATGTGGTAAGAAATATGAAGTTATTGCAGAGTATAAGTTTTCTTATGAAAAATTAGGATATAATGAAGCAGAAGCTATTAATTTATTTTAGAAAGAAGGCAAACTGTTAAAAAGGATATTTATATAATGTTTTATAATAAAGTTGTAAAATAGAAATATATAATAAAAGAAAGGAATTAAAAAATGAAAAAATTTCATTTTGATTATAATTTTATTCAAAAGCAATCATATGATTATGAATTAGTAAAACATATAACTGATGACCTTTATTTGGCAAAAATAACTGAAAGAACATATATAGAAAAATGTGGCGAAGTAGATAAAAATTTTGTAACAGAGGATTATAATTTTATTGATTTATCAAAAATAAAAAAGCAACATCCGCACGATATAGGATTTAGAAGTTATTTTAGGAAACAAATAAATATAGATGAGAATAATAAGTCTTATACTCCTAATATTGTATTTAAAGAAGAATTAGATAAGTTAATAAATGGTGATTTAGATATTAATAAACTTCAGAGATTTAGTCCTCATAAAGAAATAATAAATGATGATTATTCTTTAAAAGAGGGTTTTAAAATAGTATTTATATCTAGTGATAGTCAAACTATTCTTAATACAGATTATAGTAAATTATATGAGGCTCATTCAATCGAACTTATAGATTTGATTTAGTATTAAAAAATTAATGGAATTTCTATATAAATAAAAAAGATGAAAGAAAAGGAAATTTAATTTTCCTCGGAAGATTGGAAGAGGTGCAAATAAATGACTGATTTAAAAGATATAAGAAAGCTTATACAAAAAGCAAGAAAGAAAAGCATCGAATTAAATGACGCTACACAGGCAGTCTTTGATGCCTTATCGGATGTAGACCTTTGTGTTCCAACAGATGCAGAAAATGCTGATGATTTAGAACAGGCAATTAGCTGTTATATCCAATATGGAGAATTTTCCATTGATGAACTGTTAGATGAAATAAAACAGCAATGTGAAAAATAGAAAAAAATTAATATTAGATACAAGGAGTATATTAATGGGAAAAACAAATTATTAAAGGAAGTTAATATGATTGATACAACTAATACTAAATGGGATTTATCAAAAGAAGAAAAATCAGTTATTAAGTGGTTTGATGATAATGGATATAATGGGAAAATACTTAAACAGTATGTAAGCAAAACTGTATTTGAAATATCCAAGGATGGCATAACAGATAAATTTGAGCTGCCACAGAGTATTGATTCTAAACAGATTAAGAACTATATGGAACAGTTTCAAAAGAATTGGGATGTGCTTTGTGAATTAAAAAAACTAAGACAGATGAGAAATCAAATAAGATGAGGATTTAATAATGAAAAAAGATTTTTTTAAAAATTTTGCATTAAATATCACTAAAAGAAAGAATAGAAAAATGAAGATAATTGCACCATCTATATATCCATCAAAAAAATATATATACCTTCCTCCGAATATAGACCACAGTGCAGAATTAATAGTTACTGATTTACGCCCAGATACAGTAGATATAAACATTTTAGAGCAGATAACTGGTAAGAAGATAAAAGTTATAAGGGCGGATTCATAAAGATTAAATAATAAAAATAGATATAAAGCTAAGACAGATGAAAAATCAAGTGAAAAATAAAATATAAAAAGCTAAGGCAGTACTTATGAATTTAAAGTCATAAGCTACTGTCTTTTTTTTGATTTTTTATAAAGATATGAGGATTTCTGCTGATTTTTATTAAATAAATCCACACTATTTAAGTATATAGATATTTTAAATCAGACAGAAAAGAAGGCAGTAGGGATAAATGCAGAAATCTTATATATATAGATATACGGATATAATCACAGAAGAAATAGTATATGTTGGGATTGTATACGCAGGACATAGTTTAAGGACAAGAATAAATAAGGAACTAAAAACCTTTGATTGGATAAATGACAGGATACTTAAGGTTGAGTATCAGATGTTGGAAGTGTCACAGACTGATTTACAGGCATTAGAAGCGCATCTGATTAATAAATATGGAAGCTTCTATAATATACAAAAAGCTACATGGGGCGAGAGTAAATTCCTATCAATAGATGAATCTAAATGGGAAGATTTCGATTATAGGAATGTAAGAGAGATAGAACGATTAAGGAATGAAATAGACAGACTTCATAAAGAATTAGCCAAAGAGAAGAAAGAGTGTATAGCAGTATGAAGATACAGGATTTAGATGTTACCAACAGTATTAATACAAAATATGAAGACTCTTTTATAGAATATTTAAGAAAAGTAACAACCCATATAGAGAAGGCTTATAAAAATAAGGATTATAAAACAGCTGCACAGCTGTTTAAACTGATTTTACTAAAAGAAGATGAAACCAGAACATATAAAGATAAGGATATATACTCAAAGGTAATAGATATTCATAAAAGTATTAATGATTCTCTTTCAGGAGAACAGGCGGAAGTATTTAAAAGGGGCTATTTGAGTAATTACTGGAATGGATGGAATAGTTCAGATACATTTTCATTAACCTTAAAGGATGATTATATGATATCAGAAGAAAATGTCCTATATATTAGGATAAAACATATAAATATGCTTAAAAGGATATTAGATGTTCCGGATAGGGAAAATGAAGCTTTTGAGTATAAATTCTATGCTTATTACAATATAGAACTGGATAATGCAGGAATTTATGCTGTTGTAAAGATGAAAGATAAATTGAAAAAACAGAAATGGACAAAAACAATAAAGTTACTGGATGAATTATATAATACAGAAAATAGAATGAATATTTATGAGAGACTAAGTATATACAGTAAAACCGGGTTCATTCCTGTAATGCTAAATAAGCTGCAATTTTCAAAGACTTATGATGCCATACAGGAATATATAGAAGAGAAATTAGAAGTAAATGACTATGAATATATCGTAGGATTAAAAGGAGACTTAGTTTATGAAGTGGAATGATTTATATGAAAGAGCAATTGATAAGGGTTACGGGGATAAGGAATTAAGGGCAAAGGATGAAGCCAGAGGACAGATATGTGAGATTGCAAAAGCAATGAAAATTGACCTTGAAGCAGAAGAGATACCTGAAGATGCAATAGAGAATTTTTGCAATATACATAAGGCTGAATTTGATGAAGACGGTAATATATCTGCATTTTATCCTTTAGAATGGAATGACTTAGATGATAATGCGAAGAGTATATTGGAATGGATTAGTCATCCCTTTACAGGGGAAGAAGGAATTGTAAACATTAAAGTAGGCGAAGATTTCTATAGAAATTATAAGGAATTTTTAACAATCGGATATGCATTTTATGATACAGGAGAAGTAAGAATACCAGTAACAAATGAAATCTATAATACAATACTTGATTATGTTTCAGGAGATAAAGATTTATCCTTAGTCGTAGATGAAGACTCCCAGACAGCTTACTTTGGATTTAAGTCTGTTATGAAAAATTTCAGCATTACTAAAGATGATAAGATACCGGATAATGAAATAGATTTGGAGATATAAGAAGATAGAAAATGAATGTAATGGTATGTTTTAGGAATGGAATTAGTGCTGTATTAGCTTCTTCAACTAATACTAAGTTACAGCGTTTAGGGTTAAAAGACAAAAGCCTTGAAGAATTAGGGTTAAATGTTGAGTTTGTGAATCTTGATAAAAGAAACTTAAGCAAACTATTAGAAAAGAAAGATATCAAACCTGATTATATTTATTTATATGAAGATGGAAAAAGTAACGAAAATGATATAAGGGAATTTATAGAAAATAATTATCCGGATATCAATATCGTTTCTTACATGACAGAGCTGGATATACAGCCTATTAAAAATAATAATATACATCTTTTTGATACTGAAAAGGAAGCTGATGATTTAGAAATTTAATAAAAACCTTCAAATATATGAAAGAAAACACACACTACTTAAATAATGAGATTAACATAAAAGGTGGTGTGTATTTTTTGAGTAAGAATATTAATAGATTATATAAGCCGGTTAATTTTAATAAGGACAGGTGGAGACTTATAGACAAACATTTTTCATATACAACTCCTATAGGATATTGTTATTGTGATACACATAGGGGATATATAAGCATGAATTTAGCAAGGACACATAACTGTCTCTATAAGTGTAATGGAAAGAAATGCCCTTTTTTAAAATTAAATGATACATATAGTATTATAAAAAAGGTTGAGAAGGAAAGAAAAGCCAGAGAAGATTCTAAATTCAAAGCAAAATTAAATAAAAGAATAAAGAAATTGTATTATTCAAATATTATAAATTATACAGATTATGTAAAATACCAGTCATATGTAGATAAAAATATTCCTATTGAAGATATATTAGATAAATTAGGATAGATAACAAGGAGAAAGAATATGGGTTCATTTAGTTGGTTAAGAGCAAATGTAGATACAGAAAAAGCCAATATAGCAGAGGGAGATAGATTTGCGTGTCTTATTCCTAAAGAATTTGGCGGTGGATATATTGAAGACACATATCAGGATTATGGTAACTTAGGAACAAAAGAGAATGGAAGACCTAAGTATGATTTGTATGAATTGTTAGCTTTCTGGAATAATGACAGACCATATTTTCATGGAGCAGGTGAAACGGTAAAAGATAACCTGCATTATAATGGAGATTTTCCAAATCTTAAGGAAATAGATGAATTTACAGATGCAAACAGAAGTATAGGTATAGATATCGGATGCTATGACAGGGAAATAGACAGGCTTAAGTATCCTCTTAAATTAGTAAGTGTATCATACGCAAAAAATCATACATATGAAGACTGTCCATATAAGAGCTTTGGCGATATTGAACAGGGATTTCATTCGTATAACTGGTTTAAACTTGTTAATTACAGAACTATATTTACAAATCAGCTGCATATTCCACAAGGTTATGCAGACTTAATCAGAGGCAGAATCAGATATCTTGAGGAAAAGGATAATTTCAATAAGTGGAAAGAGATAGGTGCATTAGAAACATTTTTAGATGAATGCATTATAGAAAATCAGGATATAAACAGATTAAAAGTAATTGAAGATTGTCTTAATGAGGCAAATATACCGGGTTCATCAAAATTTTATGATTCAGATTATAAGATGTCACTAATTAATGAAGCGAAGGATTTATGTATAAAGACTGGTCTTAATTTTAAGAGATTCTTAGAAGGCAGCTATGTATATGATGATAATATAAGTCAGAATAAAGAAGATGTAGAGCTGGATTAGTTTTATATATAACAGAAAGGGATAACATTATGAATTTAGAAGAAGGATTAAAGAAAGGCATAGATATATATGCTAATGAATATTTAAAGCTTGAATTAGGGATGAATATAGCGGATTATACATATGAACTGGACTTTGAAAAAAATTGGATAGAATTTCATATGCCACATGAACCACATAATTCATCATGGCTTTGGAGCAGCTATTTTTCTGATATTAATGAGGTTAAAGATTTTTTAAACAAAAGTGTAACAGGCAATTACCGGTTCGGTGATTTTGTAAAGGAAGCTTTTTTAGAAGCTAAGAATGAAAAACTTTACGGAGCAGACATATACGGTAAGATTCAGGCTGAAATCATAAGAGCAGAAGAAGATGGTGTTGAACCACTGCTTACCAGTGAAGACTATAAAGCAATTATTGACCTTATTAAGGAACACAGACAGTCAGAAAAAGAAATGTATGTAAAAAAACATGGATATAATTATGACATCAATGATGATTATGAAAGGTATTAACTATGGATAGAGAAGAAATAAGAGATAAGATAAGCAGTATAGTATGGAATATAAATAATAATTATAGTCCATCCGGAGCAGAAACAACGATTATGGAAATTATAGATAAAGTTTGGGAAGAAGCATATCAGGAAGGTTTTAAGGCAGCAGAAGAGAAACTTAATACAAAGAATCCTTCTATAGGAGAAATCCGTATTACTCCTGATTTACTTGATTTTATTAACCTTATGGAAGATGAAAATACTGGTGAGAAAATGCTTTATCTTTATGAAACAGATGAATTAACTAAGGCAGCAGGAATATATACAGATGCATGGCATAATGATACTTATCAGATTAATTTCTATGGTGTTGAATCTAAAGATAATTTTAAGGTCGTTGTAACTGTAAATGTATATGATACAGAAGAATTGAAGTTAAGATATCCTGATGTAGCCGGAAACATTCTGAAAATTAATGAAGCAGGAGAAATGGAAGTAGCCTTTAATTATAAGGAACTTGAGATTATCAAGGCTGAATTTGATAAAACTGTTAATGAATATAAAAGAGCAGATAATACAAGAAAGAATAGAATAAAAAAAGAACTTGAATATATCAGAAATCCGAACAGGTATATTGATGTTTATAATTCTTATAGAGATAAATCCATCGCATATCCGTTAGCTGAGTATTTGGATATCAAAGCTTCACAAAGCGGTTTTGATAATTACGAAGATATGCTTAATGAAGGCTTAAAAATTGATTATTCTGGAGAATATATAAAAGAACCTGATAAGCAGCATGATAATGATGATATAGAGTTAGATTAGATGAATACCTGTAAAGTTAGGCACTATTTATGAAAGATAGTGCCTTTTTGTAAATTATAAAGGTATCTTTTTAAGTATTCATATGATAAAAAATGTGATAATATATGCATAAGAAATATAGACAGAAAGGAAACATTATGATTGTATTAAATGGGGATAGCTTAAGAAAATACATAGAGCAATCAGGAATAGCGTCTTACAAAAAAAGATACTGTTTTAGTGATTGTTTCAATTATCTGAATTCAAATGATAAGAATGTTTTATGTTTATATGGGTTAAGAAGGACAGGTAAAACTACACTTATTGACCAAAGTATAGCTGAATTAAATGATTATTCAGATTGTCTTAGAATAATATGTGATATAAATGACGATATGTTTGATATTATAGAATGTATAAAGAATAATGATAAGAAGTACATTTTTATTGATGAAGTGACAAAAGTTAATAACTTTATAAATACAAGTAGTGTTTTATATGATTTATTCACATATTCAGGAAAGAAAATAATTTTAGCCGGAACAGATTCTTTAGGATTTTATTTAGCTTCTAATAATGAGCTATACGATAGATGCAAATTAGTACATACAACATATATTCCTTATAAAGAGTGGAATTATATCTTTGATAAGAGCTTTAATGAGTACTTAAATTATGGTGGAACTATGACAGATGGCTCTTTATTTTATAATGAAGATGGCGGTTATTTATCCTATATAAATTCAGCAATTGTAGATAATGTATCAAATAGCATTTTAAAATGGAATAATAAACGAAATTATCTTGTATCCAGATATTCAATTGAAGAAATCAGCTCTGCATTAAGAAAGATTATTGAATTATCGAATAGGAGTTTTTCATATAAAACTATTATTAATTCCTTTGAATCACATGATTTAGGCTCATTAAATGATTTATTAATAAAGCACGAAATAACTCCTTTAGATAAAGATAAACTTGAGCCTTATTTAAAAGACAAGCTTCATATAATGGACGATAACATAGGACTTGATAAAAAGAGTGTACAGATACTTACTGATTATCTTATAAAGATGGATATTTTAATTAAAGATAATGACGATTATATTTTTACACAGCCGGGATTAAGGCATTCACAAATGGAAGATACGGTGTCTTTCTTAAGACCGATTTTAGCTAGAATGAATTATACAACTAAAGACCAGAATATAATTATAAATAAATTAAAACAGGATATCAGAGGGCAGATGATAGAGGATATATTATATGTAAATCTTGTCAAGGAAAAGAAATTGTCCAATTATGAAGTAACAAAATACAGAGATGACTCTACTGGAAAAGAAATAGACCTGATATTAATAAATAAAGATACCAGAGATGCAATAGCTATTGAAGTTAAAAATTCTTCTGAGAAAGCAAAAAGACAGGCGGCTTATCTATTAGATGATAATTTCTGTAATCAAATACAAAAGGATTTGAATATAGAATTTATTCATAAGTTGATTGCGTATAACGGACCTATTTTTAATAATAACAGCTATTCGGTTGACTATGTAAATATTGAAGATATTTTAACTGGTAGCTGGTTTGATGAAAAATATGCAGTTAAGGTATTTGATGAAGATTTAAACCCTTTTATACCGGATAGATAATCTTCTTAATTATATTTGATTTTAAATAGTAATTTTACACTAAAAAGGGAATTTGATACTTCTTATAGCTGTTTTCAGGTGGATGAAGATGCTAGTCTTTATTATATCGAAAAGGAAATAGGAAAGAAAATCATAAAAAACACTAATAATGTTTCTGAAGATGAATCTTACTGGGTAGGCTTTATGTACAGATATCTGTATATCTATAAGAATGTTTCCAGTAAAAAATTAGCAGATAGAATTCCTTTCTCTACAATGTTATCCTATGTAAACAAAACAATCCTTCCCTTTGAAGAATACAGTCCGGATGAACTGGCAGACCTTATAGAGAAAAACATAGATTTAAAGCAATAAACAAGTATATTTTTTTCTAAAATAGAGGGTGTAAATACTACAATCTCAATTCCCCACCTCTGTAGGTATTAAAGCAAAATTATGGAAAGAAATGTTTTGGTCACAGAGCATCTGTCTCTTAACCGTAAATGGAGTAACAGTAACAATGGATATCATTAAACAATACATAAAATCACAAGGAAGAAAAAATGATAAATAAAGCGATTAAGGACAGATTATATCCTACAACTAAAATAGTGTATTATGTTTTGCACTTTTTGTTATAATTGATATATTTACCAGAAGATTTTAGCGGATAATAAAAAAAATACACACTATTCTTATAAAGAAATTTATAATGATAGGAGTGTATTTTTTTAATGAGAAAAGCGGTAGAAAAATTAATAAATTTAGCGATAGAACATGGGTTTACAAATGAAGAAATAGATATATTAAAGAGAGAGGATTTAACTATTC
>ULWJ01016443.1_pt1 | contig 13549 bp, 11 predicted proteins | sample 1960221 | NCBI WGS metagenome assembly ULWJ01 (sample SAMEA4835809, study PRJEB28245) | human gut metagenome | biome: gut microbiome; material: fecal sample | place: Denmark | collected 2008 | reverse complement strand
TAATAGCTGCGGCCCGCTTTTATCCCCCGCCTTACTGCCGAACCGAAAAGACCGATTCGCTCCTTCGAAAATCGTCTTTCGCAGAACTCCGACCGGGCAAAAGGAGTCCCCCGGACACGGATATTTCGCAGCAACGCTGCCTTCGGTTACTTCCGTTCCTTGATCTGGCCGCTGCGATAAGCCGCCAGCAGGTTCTTCAGGTCGTCGATCTGCACCTGCAACTCCTTGCCGATAGTCGTATCACGCACTGTGATCCGATCGGTCGTCGCCTCGACGATCACCTTCGTAGAGATGATGTCCTGTCCCTCCTCGACGGCCTTGACCGCCGACTCGAAAGGCTCGTGCTGCACCAGTTGCAGCCCGTGCGAATTGTAAATCAACGTGTAACCGGCGATGCCCGTTTCGGAATGGTACGCCTTGGAAAATCCGCCGTCGATCATCAGCAGCTTGCCGCCGGCCTTGATGGGACTTTCGCCCTTGCAGGTCTTCACGGGCACGTGTCCCGAAATGATATGGGATTTCTCGGGATCGAGTCCGAAAGCCGAAAGAATCATACTACACATCTTCGTATCATCCAAGTGCTTGTAATAAGCTCCCTTCTCCTCGTGGTGCGTCTTCTTGTCCTCGATCAGATAACGCTCCAGCGTCGCCATCTTGGCCTTATCGAAGAACGGGGATTCGGGGCCGCACCACAAGTACCACATGTAATCGAGCGCCATCTGCTGACTCTTGGCCCCGTTGCCACCGAAATAGGCCTCCCGGGTCAGGCGGTCCAGTTTGTCCAGCAGACTCCGTCCGGCATAGGGTTTTCCGTCCACGATGACTGTTTTGAACTCCCCTTCGTCGGTCATCGGAATCGAAGCGTGGTACATCAGGTTCGAATTGACGATCAGGTACATACTACCCTTCGAAAAGAGCAGCCGGATATGTTTCTGCAACTTGTCGCTGTTCAGGAACGAGGCCTGCAACGTACGAATAAGCTGATCTTCGCCCGGAGTCAGCTTATAAGGATCCCGGGGATCGACCGTCGGAAAGTCGGCGTCCTTCAAGGGATAATCCTTGCCGTCGATCTCGATGGTTCCCTTCTCGTAGTCGATTTTCTCCAACAAAGCCCGCCCCTCCATCTTGTATTCGGGATGGCGCTTGATCATCTGTCCCTCGATCTTGAACTGGATCACCGAAATCGCCTTGTGCATCTGGGCCATCAGCAGTACATCGCGCTCCGTAACGCCCGAATTCTGCATCACTTTGGGCTGGTAAGGCTTGCAGGGTGAGTTCTCATAAACTTCCATGGCGAAGCGGGCCAGCGGCAGCAGGTTGATGCCATAGCCGTCCTCCAACACATCGAGATTATCATAGCGGGCCGACACACGGATCACATTGGCGATCGAAGCTAAATTTCCCGCCGCAGCGCCCATCCAAAGAATGTCGTGATTACCCCACTGGATATCGTACATCTTGTACTGGGCCAGCGTATCGAAAATGAAGTGCGGACCGGGCCCCCGATCGAAAATATCGCCGATGATGTGCAGACGGTCGATCGTCAGGCACTGGATCACATTGCTCATGGCGATAATGAAAGCATCCGCCCGTCCGATCGAGATGATCGAATTGAGAATCCCGTTGAAATAACTCTGTTTGGGCGATCCCGGCGAATCGGATTCGTGGAGAAGCTCCTGAATGACATAGGAAAAATCCGGAGGCAGCATCTTGCGCACCTTCGAGCGGGTGTATTTGACCGAAACAGCCCGGCAGACCTCCGTCAGCTGGTTGAGGGTAACCTTATACCAGTCGTCCAGATTCGATTCCTTCTGCTTGATGAGTTGCAGCTTCTCGGCGGGATAGTAGATCAGCGTACAAAGCTCCGTCATTTCGGATTCGCGCAAAGTATTGTTGAAAACCTCGTGCACCTTTTGCCGGATCACGCCTGAAGCGTTCTTCAGCACGTGGCGGAAAGCCTCGTATTCACCGTGAAGGTCCGTAAGGAAATGCTCGGTACCTTTGGGAAGGTTCAGAATAGCCTCCAGGTTGATGATTTCAGTCGTAGCGTCGGCAATGGTCGGGAATTTCTCCGAAAGCAAATTGAGGAATTTCAAATCGGCCGCCGAATATGTCTTGTTCACAGATACACTCATTGCAATAAACATTTTGGGCAATTATATATTTCAGTGTACCATCATCCGAGATCGCAGCATCGCAAGGGTCGCCTATTCGCAGCTTGTGGCTGCGTCTGTAATGCAATTCTCCCCTACATCCCCTCCTCGGAGGAACTTGGCGCTACATTCCCAAAGAGATCCACCAAAATATATCATTGCGATATTTTTTACTAAATTAAATACTTTTCCACAAAGTGCCAAATATTTCGGACTCAATTCCCGGAATTTCCTCCAGCTGCTCCTCCCCGGTTCCGAAAGACGCAAAAAAAGATTCCCGAAATTACTTCGGGAATCTTCGGTTTCGGTCAGCGGCCGAATTACAACACGCTAACGATTTTCATCGAATTTACGGTCTTCGGACACATCTTGCCCACCGAACTGAAAGCTACGGAAGAGATTCCGCTCTTCGAATTAGACTCGGGGAAAAGTTCCTCCACCGGACTGAGGTTAGCCTTGCTCACCTCGAACGGTTCACATCGGTAAATATTACCATACTCTCCGGCCTCGTTCTGTGCTACGATATAAGCGTAAACCATAAGGCCCTCAGGAAGCTTGACTATATCCATCATAGAAGTATTTGCATCAAAGCCCATACTCATAATGTAAGACAAAACCACGTCGTCAGACTCACCCGAAAAATCCACATCGGTCACCAACATATTCCAAACCTCGGCACACTCTTCGGAGAACTGGGGTACGTATCGCAAGAAATAGGCACCTCCGTAATCATCGGGCTTATACGTAGTCGGATCAATTGACGAAGCCTCCTCACCGTCATACAGACGGACATCCACGCTCTCCACCGTAGCATCCGAAGCGACATATTCCAACGTTTCAAAGTCCTTCACGCTGACATCCGTCGTCGGACGACCGTACTCATCCATACCGCACACGAATACGACATACCCCGTTTTAGGCAGCAAACCAGTAAGAGTGAACTCCTCCAAATCACCCGTCATCCGCTGTTTCTCCATAAACTCGGAAACAGACATCTGGTAAGCCTTGGCCAAGTTAGCGATAAAAGAGGGGAGCAGCTCTTTCAGTATCGCGGGGTCGTTTTGACATTCCGAACTATACTCTTCAGCTGTCAGCGCATAGAAGAAGTAGGGCACCTCCTTATCGGAAGGAGTAAAACTCATTGTTACGGACGTCGATTTAGGCTCAACCGTCCATTCGAAAGTACAATTCTCCTCCTCCAGGCCGGGCAATGTCTTCGTCGTAAACTCGGCAACGATTCCGTTAGCGACAATTTCAAGGTTCTCGTTGATACCGGCAACGACAACCGAGTAGGATGTACCCGCCGACAAACCGGGGACATCCAACTCCAAAGGAGTTACACTACCATGCAACTGCCCCTGCAGAGTAATCACATTGTAAATATCAGCAACAGTGACTCCCTGCGACATATATTCCGCCTTATAATAGTTGATGACACCTTTCGCAATATCATTATCCGTAATTCCGGGAATTTGCTGCTCCAGGAACGCCGTCTCAAACACCACAGCCATAAAAGACTGGGACTTGGCATTCTCTGTAATCGCCTCGAACGTAGCAACCGAACTGTAATAAGACGTGTCGGAGAACGTCACCTTATATTCGCTCTCGACAGGATCTCCTCCCGTTCCGTTATTGCCACCGTTACCGTTGGTTTTGTTTTCGTCGTCGCTACAACCAGCGAACAAGGTCGCAAATGCTGCCAAAGCAGCAAACATAAATGTTTTGATTTTCATACGCATTAAAAAATTATTAGGTTTGTTTATGGAAATTTCTTCGTTCCTGCAACTCATTTACTCAAAGAATATCATCGTAAATATAGGAAATTTTCTCCCGCGAAGCCCGCCCCTCCATCTTGTATTCGGGATGGCGCTTGATCATCTGCCCCTCGATCTTGAACTGGATCTCCGAAATCGCCTTGTGCATCTGGGCCATCAGCAGTACATCGCGCTCCGTAACACCCAAATTCTGCATCACTTTGGGCTGGTAAGGCTTGCACGATGAGTTCTCATAAACCTCCATAACGAAGCGGGCCAGCGTATCGAAAATATCGCCGATGATGTGCAGACGGTCGATCATCAGGCACTGGATCACATTGCTCATGGCAATAAACATTTTGGGCAATTATATATTTCAACGTACCATCATCCGAGATCGCAGCATCGCAAGGATCGCCATTCGCAGCTTGTGTCTGTAATGCAATTCTCCCCTACACCCCCTCCTCGGAGGGACTTGGCGCTACATTCCCAAAGAGATCCACCAAAGTATATCATTGCGATATTTTTTACGAAACTAAATACTTTTCCTCAAAATGCCAAATATTTCGGACTCAATTTCTGAAATTTCCTCTGAACTACTCCTTTCCCGGCTCCGAAAGACGCAAAAAAAGATTCCCGAAATTACTTCGGGAATCTTCAGTTTCGGTCAGCGGCCGAATTACAACACGCTAACGACTTTCATTGCACCTACGGTCGTCGGACGCATCTTGCCCACCGAGCTGAGAGCTACGGAAGCGGTACCGTTCTGCGAATTTGCATCGGGGAAAAGGTCGTCCATCGTACCAAGGTTAGATTCTTTCACCTCGAATGGCTCGCACCGGAAAATATTACCCGGCTCTCCCTCTTCGGTCTGTGCGACAACATAAGTATAAGCCGTGATATCCTTCTGAACGCGGGGAATAGCAACCGGATTCTGATCAGTAATATTACCGCGACTGAGAATATCGACCAAAAGCTCACCATCGGACTTACCCGAAAGATCCTGATCCGTCACCAAAATCATCCACACATCACTACAACTTTCAGAGAATACGGGAGAGAAACGCAGGAACCAGCCACCGGCGAAAGTTTCAGAAGGATATAACGAAGAATTGATTGTCGAAGCCACATCTCCATCAAACAACTCGATTTTCACACTCTCCGTCGTAGCGTTCGAAGCGACATATTTCACCGTCTCAAACTCCTTCACGCTGACATCCGTCGTCGGACGACCGTATTCATCCATACCGCACACGAATGCGACATATTCCGTTTCAGGCGTCAGACCGGTAAGTTTGAAGTCCATCTCGCCTTTCATACGCATCTCGTTCATAAATTCAGGAATCGATCCGCCGAAAGCCTTGCTGAGTTGAGCGATCAAGCTGGTCATCTTCTCTTTCAGTTCCGCAGGGTTGCTACTAAACATGGAAGCATAGTCCGAACGAGTCAGCACGTAAGCGAAATAGGGCACCTCCCTATCGGAAGGTACGAACTTTATCGTTACGTACGTTGACTTGGTATCCGTAAACGACCAGTCAAACGTGCAATCGTCGGCTTCGAAATCGGGCAGCGCCGCTGTTTTAAACGTAGCTACCGTACCGTTCGCCACAATTTTACCTTCCTCATTGATACCGGCAATCACCAACGAATACTCCGTATCCGGGGTCAAATTAGAAATAGGAATCGACTGAGGTTTAACCCCATACAGTTGTTTATCCAACGTCAGCATGTTGAAAATATCTTGCATAGTCGCCCCCTGAGCCCCATAATTCAACTTATAATAATTGATGATACCTTCCGCAATTTTATTGGGCGTATCACCGGAAATCGTCTCTTTCAGAAGATCCGACTCCCAGAACGAAGCCATATAATATTTAAACTTGGCATTCTCGGTAATCGTCTTGATCGTCACCGTCGTGCTATAATAAGAAGTAGACTTAAACTCTACCTCGTATTCGCTCGGGACAGGCTTATCTTCAGTTCCGCCACCACCGGTTCCATCGTTATTTTCGTCGTCGCTACAACCGGCCAACGTCGCGAATGCTGCCAAAGCAGCAAACATAAACATTTTGATTTTCATACGTATTAAAAAATTATTGGGTTTATTTATGCAAAATTCTTCGTTCCTGCACCTCAATTTACTCAAAGGACATGGTTGCAAATATACGGATTTATTTCGAATCGGCCTGAAAAATCGGATAAAAAACAACATTTCCTCCGCTTTGCGAGCGATTCCGGCATACTCGCAGACTTTATTCACGAATAGAACGGAATAAAGGTCGCTCTTCGTATAAAAGAGATGGCTTTCTTTGAATACGGAACAGCCCGATATCCTCCCGCCACCGGCTGCGGATCTCATCCGCAGCATATCCCTCGACAATTATCCGGCACACATATTCCACCCCGCCTCGTATCGTTCTTCGAGAATCGGTCCGTCGATGAGCATTCCGTTGAGATTGGGCCGATCCGGACCAATGGCTTCCCGCTCGAAACCTACGCAGGCATCCAATCGCTCTATATAATTTAGGTATAACACGCCCGCATCCAACCTGTTCACGCCACCTCGAACGAGTGCATCGCCTCGTCGGAAGGCCTCCGCGTGTTCCCGTCGCAGAGCGACCGGATCGGAATACCTGTCGCCGCATCGACGGAACCTCCCATGTGCTCTCCGGAATCGGCCGTTCCCCGGAATCCGTGCTCCGGAGCGAAGATTGCAGTCACATCGAATCCCCTCGCGTGAAGAATATCGACCAAATGCCGTTCGCCGATCCTCGAAGTATGATTCGCAAGCAAGGCCACACGCTTCCCTGCAAGCCGGGGATAATACATCGCCGTATCGGTCGTACCGACCCGTACGGACTCCGTCGGAACCGGGCTGATCGCATCCGACAGTAAATTCCGCGCTGCGACGACATCTGCCGCCTGTCCGGAAGCAACAGATACGAAAAAACGGATAAACCTAAAAATATCAGTCAATCAAAAACAGAAAATTTACTATCTTTGATTAATTGAACTTATACCATATAAAAATGAAAAACCGTCTGATCCAATTTTTGCCGGTATTGCTTATCGCTTTTGTTTCTTTTGCTACACTCGGAATCGTTCAAGCCCAAAACCGTAACCCTTGCGCAGACACTCCAGATGCGGAGCGACTACTCTCTGAACTCACTACGGCATGCTCCGAGCAGTCTTCGGAAAAAATCGAAAAATTCATCGAAAAATGGGAGCAGGAAAGCCGAACCGCGGCGATATACGACACAAACGATAAGCTAACAACAACTGTTTATCAACTTTTGGACTACCTAATGGAAAAATATTATTTCAATAACAAAGAACTCTCTCCGGACAAACAGGGGCGGATCGTCAACGGCAACTTGGTTTTTCCGGGAGAAGTTCCCGTCTATATTTTAAGTGACGAAGAATATCTCGATTGTTTCCGTCCTGAAGACTTATCGTCGCATCAATGGTTTTCCCAAATGGATTATACACCGCAACGAATCATCAAAGGGTACCGTCCCTGCAATGCGCCTCAACAAATTCGGTTCTTAAAACTCATTCCATCTTACAAAAAAGCCATTGACAGTTTTATCGACTCCGAAGTCAAAAAGTCGAAAAGCTTTATTTATTCACAACATGCTCTCAACTTTTATACAAGTAAATTTCCCGTGTGCTATTCATCCTTTTTACATTATCCGAATCCACGATCATCACCCTACTTCAGCTATATCGTAATAAACACTTCACTCACGGAAGCTATCATCCAATGCGACTACGGATTCTGGGGTGAAACGGACGCCCTGCAAAAAAAGAATGGAAAATGGGGACCCGCAGCAGGAAATACGATTTCGATCCATTCGATCGAATAAAACAAACTTAAAACAAGAGGGAGGGCGAAAATAAAATTTTCGCCCCCCCTGCAATATTCTCACATCCCCACGCTTACGCCTGTCCGCCGAACTCCATCAGGTAGGCCTTGATGAATTCGTCCAGGTCGCCGTCCATCACCCCCTCGACATCCGAGGTCTGGACTCCCGTACGATGATCCTTCCCCCGTCGGTCGTCGAAGACGTAGGAGCGGATCTGCGAACCCCATTCGATGCGTTTTTTCGTAGCTTCGAGTGCCTGCTGCGTAGCCATGCGCTTGTCCAGCTCCCGCTGGTAGAGTTTCGACTTGAGGATGCGCATGGCATTTTCGCGGTTCATCAACTGCGAGCGAGTCTCCATATTCTCGATCAGATACTCGATCGGCTCGCCCGTATCGGCATCCTTGCCGTGATAGCGCAACCGGACCGCCGTTTCGACCTTATTGACGTTCTGGCCGCCCGCACCGCTCGACCGGAAGGTATCCCACTCGATGTCCGCAGGATTGACCGTGATTTCGATCGTATCGTCGATCGCCGGCGACACGAACACCGACGCGAAAGTCGTCTGCCGCTTGTTATTGGCGTTGAACGGCGACAGGCGCACCATGCGGTGCACGCCGTTTTCGCTCTTGAGGTAGCCGTAGGCGTATTCGCCCTCGAATTCGAGCGTGCAGGACTTTACACCTACCTCCTCGCCAGCCTGATAGTCGAGCACCTTGACCTTGTATCCGTGCGCCTCGCCCCAGCGGGTGTACATGCGCAGCAGCATCCCCGCCCAGTCGAGCGCCTCGGTACCGCCCGCACCGGAATTGATATCCATGATAGCGCCCATACGGTCCTCGTCACGGCGCAGCATGTTGCGCAATTCGAGTTCTTCGATGCGGTGCATCGCACGCGCATACTGCTCGTCGAGCTCCTGCTCGGTCACCACGCCCTCCTTGACGAATTCCGGCATCAGCCGCAGGTCCTCGACCTCCTTGACCACAGCATCGTACTCCTCGACCCACGCCTTGATTCCCGCCACGCGGCGCAACTGTTCGCGGGCCTTGTCGGGATTATCCCAAAAGCCCGGAACCTGCGTCTTCTCCTCCTCGTTCTGGAGTTCTATTCTTCGCTGATCGATGTCAAAGACACCTCCCCAACGTATCCTGACGTCTTATAGCCTCTTTAATCTGTTCTGCAAGTACCATATTTTCCGATTGATTTTTACAGGCGAGGCAATCCGTACAGACTCTCCCGCAAGGATAGCCGCCTCTCCTGTCTTTCTTCCAACAAATGTAAACAAAATTTCCGGTTTTCGGAAATAGGAACCGGGCTCGTTGCCAATAAAAACGATCCCGCCCTGGCAGCTCCTGGCCGAAAAAAGTCGGACGCCCAAACCCTTCTACCGAAAAGATCGCCTCGGGCAACGGGCTACCGAACGTTATCACAACCCACCGATCGAAAACAGGCTCCATCACACCGGCACTGACCGTCCGAAAACCGTTTCCTTCATCCCTTCCCAAAACCGTCCGACGCATCCTTGGATTATGCCGAACACGCTCGAAGCCGCCGACTACCGCCCGGACAGGTTCATCTTCAGTTTACGCTCCGCGAACTCCCGGATAAAGTCGGCCGTACCTTCGATCCCCAGCACCGAGGAATCGATGCAGAGATGGTAGGTTGCGGCTTCGCCCCACTTGCCGCTGCTGAAATAGTCGTAATAGGAAGCCCTGCGGGCATCCGTACGCTCCATCTGCGCTTCGGCCTCTTCGGGCGTTACGTTCTCCTGCTCGCAAAGGCGACGCACCCGATCTTCCGGAGCCCCCGTAACGAAAACATTCACCGCGCGGGGATGATCCCGCAGGATATAGTCGGCACAACGGCCCACGAAAATACACGACTCCCGCGAGGCGATGTCGCGGATCACGTCGCTCTGTATCTTGAACAGCGCCTCGCTGCTCAACACGTCGGTCATCCCGCACTCGTCGCCCCCGAAAGGCATGCGCAGGTAACCGATCAGCGAGGAAAAGAGGCTCCTCGACTTCTTCTCGTCGGCCTGCTCGAAAAGTTCCGTGCAGAGGCCGCTCTGCTCGGCCGCCAGATTGATCAACTGCTTGTCATAGACGTGCACGCCCAGACGACGCCCCAGCGCCTCGCCGACGGCTTTGCCGCCGCTGCCGAGCTGACGGCCTATATTGATAACGAACTTATCCTGTTCCATAGTGCAACGGTTTTTATTCATTCACTCTGCGATCGTTTTCGACTTCGGCTCCCGAAACCTCGCCTCTCCCCGCAGCGGCCTTGGCCTTGAACTTCCGGAATTGGCAGAACAGCATGACACCGGCAACCAGCGAAGCCAGGAAATCCGACAGCGGCATCGAACACCATACGCCCCAACTGCCGTCCCAGGGCGTCAGCTCGTCGAAGATGCGGGGCAGGAAAATCAGACCCGGCATCAGGAAAAGCAACTGCCGCGACAACGAAAGGAAGATCGCCTTGCCCGCCATGCCGATACTCTGGAAAAAGTTGGTCGTCACCATCTGGAAACCGATGATCGGGAAGCAGAAGAAGACGATGCGCATACCTTCGGCCGAAAGACGGACCAACTCCGGATCGTCCGTGAAAACCGACACCGCCAGGCGCGGCGCCAATTCGCCGATCAGGAATCCGAGCGTGGTGACGCAGGTAGCGCCGATGATCGTCAATTTCAGCACCCGATCCACCCGGTCGAACTGCCGGGCACCGTAATTATACCCAGCAATGGGCTGCATACCCTGATTGATGCCCATGACGATCATCACGAAGAAGAATCCCAACCGATTGACGATACCGTAAGCACCGATATTGAGATCGCCGCCGTACTCCTTGAGTCCCTTGTTGATCAGAATCACGATGAAACAAGCCGCAAGGTTCATCAAGAAGGGCGACATGCCGATAGCCAGCACATTACGCACGATCTTGCCTTTCAGCCGGTAGATGCCGCGCCGGAAATGCAACAGCTCGTTCCTGTCCGAAAAGATGCGGAACTGCCAGACGAGCGCGAGTATCTGCGCCAGCACGGTCGCAATGGCCGCGCCGCGAATGCCCCAGCCGAAGCCGAAGATGAACAGCGGGTCGAGAATCGCATTGATCGTCACCGTCAGGATCGTGGCGTACATCGCCTTGCGCGGGTGCCCGGCGGCACGCAACACGGCGTTCAGACCCAAATACATGTGTGTAACGACGTTACCCCACAGAATGACGGACATATACTCCCGGGCATAGCCGATCGTCGCATCGCTGGCTCCGAAAAAGTAGAGAATCGGATCGAGAAAAACCAGCGTCAGCAACCCGAAAGAGATTCCGATAATCAGGTTGAGCACCACGACATTCCCCAGAATCCGCTGGGCCGTTTCGTAATCCCGCTGCCCCAGGCGCATCGACACCAGCGTCGCGGCGCCCACACCCACCAACGAACCGAACGCCGCCGCGAGGTTCATCAGCGGGAACGTCAGGGCCAGCCCCGAAATGGCCAGCGCCCCCACGCCGTGCCCGATAAAGATGCTGTCCACCATGTTGTACAGCGACGAGGCGGTCATCGCGATAATGGCCGGCACGGCATATTGAACGAGCAGCTTGCGGATACGCTCGGTTCCCAGCTCCATCGCCGCTCCTTTTACTTCACTCATACACAAATCCTCCCTTCAATAATCATTCGGCGCACGAAACGGCTGCGACGGTCTTTCCGCCCCGGCAACCGCCCGCACGATCCAAACACACCGTTCCCGTCCGGAATACACCGAACAGGAACGATCGATTTATCAATACATTAATTAAAACGACGAAACGCTACTCGATCTCCCAGTCGCAGCCGTCCTTGCGGTCCTTGACCCGGATACCGATGGCCGTAAGCTCGTCCCGGATCTTATCCGACAGCGCCCAATTCTTCTCGGTCTTGGCCGTCTGCCGCAGGTCGAGAAGCATGTTCACCAACGGCGTGACCAGATCCTTGCCGCCGGCCGAAGCCGCCTTTTCGTCGCGCAAACCCAGAATATCGAACACATAACGACGGACGATCTCCCGGAGCTTCTCCAGGTCGGCCGCCGTGATCCGTTGCTGCCCCTCGACCAACTGATTGATGATGCGCACCCAGTCGAACAGTGCGGAAATCGCCATCGGCGAGTTCAGGTCGTCGTCCAACGCTTCGCGGCAGCGGGTTTCGAGCTCCGCAGGATCCACCGTGGATTGCTCCGACGGCTTGATCTTGTCGAGCGCCTCGACAGCCTTCATCAGGCGGTCGAGTCCCTTTTCGGCGGCTTGCAACGCCTCGTTCGAAAAGTCGAGCGTCGAACGGTAGTGAGCCTGTAATACGAAGAAACGGATCGTCATCGGCGAATAGGCCTGCGTCAGCAACTTATGATTGCCCGTGAAAAGCTCCTCGAGCGTGATGAAGTTGCCGAGCGACTTGCCCATCTTCTGACCGTTGATCGTAATCATGTTGTTGTGAATCCAATACTTGGCCGAGTCGTGGCCGAGCGCCGCCGTCGATTGCGCGATCTCGCATTCGTGATGCGGAAACATCAGGTCCATACCGCCGCCGTGGATGTCGAACCGCTGGCCCAGGTATTTGGTGCTCATGGCCGAACACTCCATGTGCCAGCCGGGGAAGCCGTCGCTCCAGGGCGAAGGCCAGCGCATGATATGCTCCGGCGAAGCCTTCTTCCAGAGGGCGAAATCGCACGAATGGCGCTTGTCGCCCTGCCCGTCCAGCTCGCGCGTGTTCGTCAAAATATCGTCGAGGTTGCGGCCCGAAAGACGGCCGTAGCTGTATTTCCGGTTGTATTTCTCCACATCGAAATAGACCGACCCGTTCGATTCGTAGGCGAAACCGTTGTCGAGAATCTCCTTCACCATAGCGATCTGCTCGATGATATGGCCGCTGGCGCAGGGTTCGATCGAGGGGGACAGCACGTTCAGCTCGTCCATCGCCCGGTGGTAACGCTCCGTGTAATAGTGCGCCACTTCCATCGGTTCGAGCTGCTCCAGCCGCGCCTTCTTCGAAATCTTGTCCTCACCGTCATCGGCATCGTGCTCCAGATGTCCCACGTCGGTCACGTTGCGCACGTAGCGCACCTTGTAGCCGAGCGACCGGAGATAACGAAACAACAGGTCAAAGGTCACCGCCGGCCGGGCGTGTCCCAGATGCGGATCGCCATATACGGTGGGTCCGCAGACATACATCCCCACATGCGGGGGATTGATCGGCTCGAAGGTTTCCTTGCGGCGGTCGAGCGTGTTGTAAAGGGTCAATTTCGATTCCATAACAAGCAATATCTTCCGAGCCACAAAATTAACATTTTTCCCACAAAAACAGTAAAAACGAAGACAAAGTTTGCGGATCCGCCATCGTTCGGAGCGACACGCTCCCGACCTGATACCGCATAAACCCCGAATAAAATATGAAGCCCCCTGCAAATCAAAAATAAAAATCATTTGCAAATACAAAATATTTTATCTATTTTTCAGATAGATAAAAACACATTTCTCTTCACACACAAAAAACTCCCGGACAGAATCGCTTTTTTAAGACCGGCCTCGTTTCTGCCGAAAATAAAAACCGCCGTAGGCCCGGCACTAAAACCTTTTATACTATGAAATATTTTAGATTCGTATGGTTGTTGATGATCTTCGGGGGGGGGATTTTGGGTTCCTCGCTCTTTGCCGGGTGTAACAACGACGATCCCGTCACACCGGATGCACAGCCTGAAATCGTATTCGCCAAAGAGAGCCTCGATGTTCCGGCCGAAGGAGGACCTTT
>ULWJ01002447.1_pt1 | contig 13655 bp, 13 predicted proteins | sample 1960221 | NCBI WGS metagenome assembly ULWJ01 (sample SAMEA4835809, study PRJEB28245) | human gut metagenome | biome: gut microbiome; material: fecal sample | place: Denmark | collected 2008 | reverse complement strand
GACGCTCTCTATATAAGAGTGCGTCCTAATTTCAAAATAATTCAAATATTCCCCTTCTTATAGATCTTTTAAAATATTTCTATTTGCATTATCTATCTGATTAGTCTGTATAGACGAAAGATAGATTTGTGTAGTAGTTTCTGAATCATGCCCCATCGCTTCGCTGATAATACCAATCGAGATGTTTTTCGTCTTAGCTATACTTGCCCAGGAATGGCGCGCCACATACATAGTAAGTGGTGTGGTCAATCCTGCCCGGGCTGCAATCTTCTTCAGCTTACGGTTCACCAGCAACATTTTATTCCGGTATTGTCTGCGCTCCGTGCCATCTTCTCGTTCTATAATAGGTAAAAGATATTGTGTTTCCGAATCTCCGTATCTGTCAATAATCTCCTGCATCTGTTTTTCCCACCGTATAATGAGTTTCTTACCTGTTTTACGACGGCTATAACTCACAAAGCCACTATTGAGATCTTTTTTACGCAAATAGGCAAGATCTATAAAAGACATTCCTCGCATATAGAAAGAAAAGAGAAAGATATCTCGTGCAAATTCCAATGATTTATGATCGGAAAGATCCAACTGCTTGATGTGTTTGATATCTGTCAGGGTGGCAGCTCTCTTTGAGGTCTTGTCCACACCAGTATATACATTCTCAAAAGGATCTGCAGGAAGGGCCAGTCCCTCACCCACTGCCTTGCGATACACACAACGCAAAATACGCATATAAAAAGAGGTGGTATTACGACTTAAATGGTGAGTGGAGCGCATCTCCGTTTCATAATGTTCCATCAAATCTGCATCCATCTCATCAAAACATAAGTCTATGCCGTCACGGAACTTCATGAAGCTGTTCAATGCGGACTGATATGTTTCGACTGTCCGTTCTTTTCCTTGCCCTCTAAGACGCTCTATCTGCTCCTGCATGTATTCAAAAACGAAAACGCCCTTACTCGGACGGTTCTTTAATTTTACTAATCTCATATTTGCCATTACCTAGGTTAATTAAATAAATCATCAAAGAAAAATATAATATCATGATTTATATTTTAATGAGGACTTAAATACTTGTAATGGCAAATAGATTCTTTAGAATTAAAGAGAAAGAACTCAGTGTTCTTATATCGACAAGTATATAACAATAAAAAATACAAAAGCGTGCAGCTCTGATAAACTGCACGCTTTTGCTTATTGTTTATGTCCTTGTCTGAATTACTTCACTTCCTCAAAATCAACAGTGTCTCTGTATGAGCAACTTGCGTGAACGTGTTGCAAATATAGTGCAAACCCGAAAATAAGCATCCATAAGCAACCACAGCTCTTTACTGCAAAAGTACGATTTTTCACCGAAAATAACGAAAGGAAAACGCAGAAAATATCAATGTTAAATGACAACAAAAACTGCATCACGAAATTTTATCAGTAACAGTTGTGATTTCTTCATGACTTAGTTATGGGTTGTTTGGCGTAAAATCAAGTGAGGGCAAATCTTTGTCATCCAGTTTATCGAAGTCGGACTTAAACAGACGGTCTTGAATGACGCGGTATTTTTCAAATTCAGTTTCGGCAAATTCTTTAGCGTATTCTGCCGTGACCTTTCCAGCATCGGCAAGAATCGGCCGGTCCGTTACGTCCAGAAATTTGTCTATACGTTTTGTCCAATCCTCCATTGTCATCGGGATATGGCGTTTTGCCATGTCTTCCGCTATATCAAGAAAGCTGTTGACGATACGTCCCATTGACTCTAATTCATTTTCTTTGAGATAATTCTTGGCAACGCTTACATCCGGCTTTACTATCTTACCGTCCGGTGCTTTCTCCCACGTAGTCAAGCCCATGTGCTCTTTTTGTGCATCTGCACGGTCAACAATCAGTTCCGCGGCCGTATGTCCATGTACCGCATAGTGCATTTTGTTCTGTACCTTTTTGTAAAACAAACGCGTTGTGGGCGCACTCTTGTTATAATCTATGGCCGTAGCATATATGTCTGTAAGTTTCTGGTAAAAACGCCGTTCACTCAGACGTATCTCGCGAATTTCGGCAAGCAGATGCTCAAAATAATCCTCCCCAATGAATGCTCCGTTTTCCATCCGCTTTTTATCTATGACATACCCACGGATGGCAAACTGGCGTAAAACGTATGTACACCATTGGCGGAATTGTGTGGCCCGGATAGAATTAACGCGGTAGCCAACGGAAATTATGGCGTCAAGGTTGTAAAATGCAGTATTGTATGTTTTACCGTCCTCGGCAGTATGTGCAAATTTTGCACATACTGATTCTTGCTCTAATTCTAAACTTTCAAAAATGTTTTTTAGATGTTTTGTTATGACTGTTCTGTCAACGCCAAACAATTCAGCCATTGCTTTTTGGGTTGCCCAAATTGTTTCATCCTTATATAACACTTGTATGCCATTCTCCTTTCCCTCGGCAATAAAGGTAAGAAACTCTGCCGTGCTGTTCCGTATTTCAAAATTCTTTGCCACGATTCCTTTGGTTATTAATTATCACATATACAAAGGTATGGAAAATACTCAGAAATCTATTACAAAATTATATTCAAGAATGGATTTTACGTAGATTTATTCTCCCTAATCCGATTTTCTCCCGTCGAGCTGGACGGGAAATGAGCTTTTTTATGTATGTTTGTAATTGAAATTGGAGTATTGTGCCCATACAACAGCAAGAAAATCATGCAAATACACGATAACATACTTATAGCGGAATGCTCGTCTTACGATTTCAAGGAAATGCTGGAACGTAAGAAAGTAAAGTCATGGCTTAAATCCGTGTCGGCTTTTGCCAATACGGACGGTGGCAGCTTGTTCTATGGAGTAAACGATGACGGAGTGATTGTAGGTTTGGAGAATCCACAAGCAGATGCCGACTTTATCAGTGAAATGATAAAGGCAAGACTTGACCCAGTACCAGAGGTACAACTTATTCCGATTGAACATGAAGGACGTAACCTGCTTGAAGTAAGAGTAAAGGCAGGAACGCTGACACCATATTATTATTATCAAGACGGAACACGTACAGCTTATACACGAGTCGGTAATGAAAGTGTGGAATGCAATTCGCAACAACTTCTTTCATTGGTATTAAAGGGTACGCACATGACTTGGGATTCGTTACCTACACAAATAGATGCCAACAAACATTCTTTCGTTATCCTTGCCAACACTTTCCGCGAGCAAACCCATCAGGAATGGAATGATAAATATTTGGAGTCATTCGGACTTGTCACATCTGACGGTAAGCTGACCAATGCAGGATTGCTGTTTGTAGACAATTGCACTGTATTCCAATCACGTATTTTCTGCACCCGTTGGACAGGACTTTATAAAGACGATGCAATCAGTTCCGTAGAGCATCGGGCAAATCTTGTATTGCTTTTGAAATATGGTATGGACTTCATCAAGAACTATACTATGAGCGGATGGGTGAAGATGCCTAACTATCGCCTGAATCTCCCAGACTATTCCGATCGTGCAATCTTTGAAGGGTTAGTAAACCATCTTATCCATAGAGATTACACAGTAATGGGTGGTGAAGTACATATTGACATCTATGATGACCGAGTAGAATTGGTATCACCAGGAGCAATGCTTGATGGCACACAAATTCAAGACCGGGACATATACAAAGTTCCGTCCATGCGCCGTAACCCTGTCATTGCGGATATGTTTACTCAATTGGACTATATGGAGAAACGTGGTTCGGGCTTAAGGAAAATGCGGGAACTTACGAAGAAACTGCCTAATTTCATGCCGGGCAAAGAACCACAATATCAAACGGAAGCAATTTCTTTCTATACCACATTCTATAATTTGAATTGGGGAGAGAACGGAAGGATACCTATAGAGGAAGTCGCCAACAGGGTAAATAGTAGCCTTGAAAAGTACTCTATCGATGAAGATTCTTCGGTGAAAACTTTCGGTGATTTACAGAAATCTTCGGTGAAAACCTTCGGTGATTTGCAAAATTCTTCGGTGAAACAAAAGCGATTGGGACGGACTGCACAAAGTATTCTTGACCTTGTAATATCAGATGGTTCTATATCTCAAGATAAGATGGCGGAAAAAATAGGAGTCAGTAAACGAGCCATTGAAATGCAGATTGCAAATCTAAAAGCCAAAGGATTGCTTGTCAGAGAGGGAGCAGATCATGGTGGCTATTGGCGTATTGTAATTAATCCTAAAGCAGAAGAATAAACCTATGGGAATATATCTTATACCACTCTGTGTTATAGTTGCCATTTTGGTAATCGCCTTTTTGTTTGCTTCTTTACAGCAAGTAAAACATAAAACTCGATATATAGTGCTTTATGTAATAGCCATCATCATGCTATTTGCCGTTATTCCTATCAATGAATATTTGACTAAGTTTACGCAAATTTCAAGTGAAGAATACCTGCTTATTTTAATATTCGATATTGCGGTGGGATATTTTTGTATGTACATTGCCGGTTTGCTGAAATTCGATCTTCTTAAACAAAAAAATCAAGCATTAGAAAATGCTTTGACAGAAAAGCAACAAAAAAATGTAGATGCTCTATTAAAGCATCAAAATGAAAAGCAAAAAACACTTTTCAAAGGAGAACTTGAATGGTTAACAGAAAAAATCAAGGTTTTTACTGAGGAAGAGCAGAAAGCTATTCTTGCTTGTGCCTGCGCATTTGCAGAACATGACTTGATAATCGCTCCATCAATATCTATTAAACAAAAAGATACGTGTAGTCAGCAAGACCTTATGTATTTTGTTTGTTCTGCTTTTTTCAACATGGGTAAGAAGCGTAATGATATTGTAAGTTTCTTGTATAAAGTTTTTCCTATCTATTTTCCTGCAGGAGAAAGTGTATTAGCTAAAAAGATGCCGGGACAGGAAAAGGTAAAAGAGAGAAGGGATAAAGAAAAATGAACCACATGATTTACAAGTATTATTGAATTATATTTCAATATAAAGTCGTTTTACAACATATATTTGTCAGATAATCATTATAATCAGAATGTTTTTTCGATTATAATGATTATCTTTGTTTTTGAAAACATATAATGGAATGTATGAACAAAGATATTAATCGTTTGAAGGTAGTTTTAGCAGAAAAAAAACGTACCAATAAATGGTTAGCGGAACAATTAGGAAAAGATCCGGGAACTGTTTCGAAATGGTGTACTAACACTATGCAACCAAACTTGGAGACATTAGTTGAAATCGCAAAAGTCCTTGAAGTGGATACGAAAGATTTATTGTGGTCGATAAAAAACATTTAATTGAATAGATACAAATGCCTAAAATAATAGCATCTCTTTTTTCTGGATGTGGTGGCCTAGATTTAGGATTTACAGGAGGATTTACATTCAGAGGACAGAATTACGATAGATTAAATACTGAGATTTTATTTGCTAATGATTTTGATCAAGATGCACAATCTTGTTATAATGCCAATCCATTGTTAACAAACGATGGAGTTAATTGTATTTTAGCAGATATCAGAGATATTGATGCCAATGAAATACCTGATTTTGATATTCTTTTAGCAGGTTTTCCATGTCAGCCATTTTCCAATGCAGGCAAAAGGCAAGGAGTAGATGATAAAAATGGAAGAGGCACCTTATTTGAAGAATGCCATAGAATAATTGCTGCTAAAGTAGAAGCTGGACATCGTCCCCAAGCCTTTTTATTTGAAAATGTTAGAGGTATTCTTTCATCTCACGTAGCCAATGGTAATAGCGTACCTGAAGAAATAGTTAGAATTATGGGTGATTTAGGTTATGACGTTTCATACAAATTAATCTGCGCTTCTGACTACGGAGTCCCTCAAAAACGCTATCGTGTTCTAATGGTTGGGATAGATAAGGAATTGGAGCTTGGACATTTCGATTTCGGTCTATTGGAAACTGTTGTTAGGGAAAACAATATACCATCTGAACATTATGGAAACATTGAGGAATTGGTATTAGGTCGAATATTACAAGGTGTAGAGGATTTGCCAGACAATGATGTCTGGGAGTTCAGTCCTGGGACACAACAAACTGTAGATTTAATCGGAAGTTGTGCTCATGGCATTGAAGGGTTTCAATATTTTCATGATGGTTATTCTTACGCACATTTACCGGCTATTTGTATGGAGGGTAAATCTTGGAAAGATATACCTTATGAAATGTTAACTCCAAGATTTAGAAACATCTATGATAATCCTAAACGTTATCATGCTCCTAAATTTTTCAGACGATTTGCTTTTGGAGAAATTTGTGGTACAATTACGGCTTCTGCACAGCCTGACAAATGTGGTATTACTCATCCAATTGAAAATAGAAGATATTCTGTTAGAGAATGTGCAAGAATCCAGTCATTTCCAGATGATTACTTATTTAATGCAATACCTTTAGCTGCTAGATATAAAGTTATTGGTAATGCTGTTCCTCCAATACTTGGTTGGGTTACGGCAACAGCTTTGTTAAGATTTCTTCCAAATAATGAATAATAGATATGGCTTATATTAGTAAAAAATCCTTATTAACAGCTTATAAAATATTGTCACACAATACAAGCAGCCCTTCAAGCCAAGGTGCTACTCAGTTTATAAGCGCCATCAGGTATTTATTTGCATTGGATCGTTTTGTTTTAAGGTATAACAAAAATTGTGATACAAAAGAAAAAGAAGATAGAGAACAATTTATTAATTATGTTGGAGATATTGTAAGGATAGATGGTTCTTATTATACATCTAACTTTTTTACAGATATAAAAAATGAAAAAGATTATAAAGTCGGAAGTAATTTCTTTTCTGTAAATGTAGTTAAAGAATCTATAGCAAATCCTGCAGTTGTACATGATTTTCCACGTAGAACAAAAGATGCGGCATTATTCAATGTTCAAAATGGTGTTCTGTCCATAAATAAAGCCTTTTATAAAAACATTAATAAATATATAACAGATAAAGATTGTAAAATAGCCCTTGCTATATGGTTGTGCAGAATGTATGATTTTAGTGTTTCTGAAATTGGGGCTTCTGAAATTCAAGCTATTTTATCAAAATATTATACTACAGAATTATTAAATGAACTATTGCCAACCAACTCTGATTTCACTGAATATATCGTAAAATATGGAAGATTAGAAATATCTCAAGAAAAAGCAAAAATTGCTATAAAGGAAATTCTCAGAATGTTTGATAAAGAGAACAGTGATAATACTAATCCTCAATACTACGAGTATATAGACATCATTACCGCTATCAAAACAAAGCCTTTCCTTTTGCTTGCTGGAATATCAGGTACAGGTAAAAGTCGCATTGTTCGTGAACTTGCTCGTGCATGTTGGGACGAAGATTCCATCGAATACAAAGCACAAAAACCTAAGAATTTTGAGGTGATTCAGGTTAAACCTAATTGGCACGATTCTACCGAACTAATTGGATATGTAAGCCGTGTTAGTGGAACTCCTGTATATGTGATTGGCGATTTCTTAAGATTCATTACGCAGGCATGGGAAAATTTGGATATACCTTATTTCCTTTGTCTGGATGAAATGAATCTTGCTCCAGTAGAACAATATTTTGCGGAATTTCTTAGCGTAATAGAATCTCGCAAAAGTAATGAAGACGGAACGATTACAACTGATCCTATCCTAAAGAAAAGTACGGAAGATTGGTATCGGGTGTTGACTGCCGAACTAACAGGAGGCAATGAAACGTTAAGAAACCGATTTTTGGAAGAAGGCATAACCATTCCACAAAATCTAATTGTTATGGGTACGGTAAACATGGATGAAACCACTTTCTCTTTCTCCAGAAAGGTTCTTGACCGTGCCATGACTATAGAAATGAATGAAGTGGATTTGTATGCTGGACTGGACAGCAAATATGAGCATATTGGCAAATTAAATAGTGACATGCTTATTGGTACAGCTGTAGAAGGTGTAGATGTATATGCAGATAATGAGGAAGTTTGCAATAAGGTATTAAGCTATTTGCAAGCTGTAAATGATGTACTTAATGGCACACCATTCAAGATAGCCTATCGTACACGAAACGAGTTCTTGCTTTATGTGGTAAACAATTTACCCTACAACTTGGATGAAAAAGGAAATGAGTTCAGCGAGGATGAGGTCATAGCAATAGCATTGGATGAAATAACAAGCATGAAAATTTTGTCTCGTATTGAGGGTGATGATACAAAAATCAAACATTCACTTCTTGAAAGCTTGATTACTACTATCGAAGCGCAATTATTGATATTGACCGGAGAAGAAAAGAAAATAGAATCTATTTCTGTAGCCAAACTGAAAGAAATGAAAGAACGATTAACGTTATCTGGTTATACAAGTTTCTGGAGCTAAAACTGGAAAAGATATGTAAGAGAAGATGGAACTGCTTACAATAAAACATCAGGATTTTGAAATGATTGTCGAATGTACAAAATTCGATAACATTTGGAATAAGGCAAAGAATAATGTGGGAGAAGAAAACTTATACTCCACTTATTCTTGGTCGGAAGAAGTAATGTCTGTTATTTTAAGCAACCATATTGGAGAACAAATTACGATTGAAAATAGCCAACAAGCTCCTGCTGTTTTTTTTGATAATACAGATTATCCTATTTGGATTGAGTTCAAGGACTATGTGAAGAAAGCACAATTTGGCTCCATTCTTCAAAATGAAAATGATAAATTCACTTTTCGAAGACAAATATTAGCCGGTTTCTTGAATTATGGTAATGAGGTTGGACGCAGTGAAATACAAATCATATATCAAGTAGGAACAGAAGTCCGTAATTTTGCCTTCTCCTTTGAAATGTTGAGTACAAAGCTTAATTATCACGAGCACTGGAAAACTATTATAGAGGATATTGAGCAGGAGTATAGAATGCTTTCGCTGGATTATATGCGAAGAACCTTTCATGGCTTTTCTCCAGATATAAGTGGTGAAACTCCGGAAATAATTTGGTGGAGTGTCTTTGCCAACGAACAAAAGAAATTTATCCAGGCATGCAAAAATATCATTGACCGCCCAAGACACCGTTTGCATGAAAAGGCATCATATAAACGTGCGGACAGATTGACGTTTATCCCATCTATCATAGAAAACGAACTTGCAGAACATAGATCTGACAGCTCACATTTATATCGTGTAGAAGAATGTGCACGGACAAATGATACACAGGAAAATAGATTTTTGAAATTTGCACTTAGCCAAATTACAAAGAAATATGAGACTTTGAAAAAGCGTATAGAAGTGATAAAGAATGCGTCTGATGTAATGAAAGAGGATATGCAAGTTACATTGGCAACGTTGAGACATTTACAACAGAATCCCTTTTTCCGTACCGTGGGAAATTATAAAGGTCTGAGTCAAGAAAGTTTAGTTTTGCAAAAGGCTACTGGATATAGTCAGGTATATCGCACATGGAGTTTGCTACAACGTTCTTATTCTCTAAATGATGGCATATATCGTTTACAAACCAAAGATATAGCAACACTTTATGAGATATGGAGTTTCATTGAAGTAAGCCATATAGTAAAAGAAAAGTTACATTTGTCTGATGAAGACATTGATCATAGAAACCGAATGGAAATGAATGGCTTATTTACATGGGACTTGGGTAAAGGAGAGCATTCACGCATTCTTTTTAAGAAAGACAATGTAGAACTGGCTGAACTCATCTATAACCCCAAAAGTTCGGAACGTGAAAATAATTCTGTTGGCATAACAGATTTGGTGGTGCCTACTGTTCCTCAAAAGCCGGATATTGTGTTGCAACTTACCAAGAACGATTTGCAGGAAGGTATGAAATTTACCTACCTATTTGACGCAAAATATCGTATTGACGGGAAAGACAGAAACGGTGTAGATGTTCCACCAGAAGACGCAATTAACCAAATGCACAGATACCGTGATGCCATATATTACAAAGATCACAAATCGGATGTATTGAAAAAAGAAGTTATAGGAGGCTATATCCTTTTCCCAGGTGATGGTGAACCAACCGATGTTGCCGTATCCAAGTTTCGCAAGACTATTGATGAGGTTAATATTGGAGCTTTTCCACTCCGCCCCAAAGACACGTATAACCGATTACTTTTGGAGCAATTTATTGAACAACTCATTAATATGAAATCACACGAGACCATTTCCAATGTGATACCGCAAAAAGGAACATTTGCAGAAGTCGGAAATAGAGTTCTTATAGGTCTTGTTACAAATAGCAGTCGTAAAGGATATTTGCAGAGTTTTAAGGATGGTAATGCCACACTCTATTATACTGGCAGTCATTTTCCAACGACCATTGCTCTGCAAAATCTACATTATTTCATGCCCTACTTCAAAGGAGAAGGAATTTGTGATGTTTATGAGATAATTAGAGTTAGAACTATCACTTCAAAGGAAGTGAAACAAATAGAGGGAGATGAAGAAGTCAATGACCTTCGTCTTGCTTTTGAACTGCGATACTTTCGTAAACAATATGATGGCATTCAACCCATCAATACAAGCAAGATGATAAATCATACGTTTATTGATACGACTTTTGATGAGCTGGACAAATGTGTGTTAAAATTAAATTATAATCTAAATTGATAAAATATGGCAAAAAGAAAAATAAGCTATAATTATTTATTCCTTAAAATGGGAGAATTTGAACAGCCTATAGAGAATGCTCTGAGTACTATCTTAAACTATATATTTCCAAAGAAAAAGTGGATAGGAAGCAGGATGTAAACAATGAAAAAATTGCATTTTTGGATAATATCAATTACGATACAACCAGTGAATATCATACAATGCAAATATTATTCAAAAGTGCCAAGCATAGTTATCGCGCGCCACTTCTTGACAAAAACACAGTAGAATCAAGAGAAAACCCTAAAACTATGAGTGAAGGAGAACAAATGAAAACTCATGTCCTCGTTAAATTCAAAGATGGGGATGCAATTATTTTTCTAGAAACTGGTAGTAATATGTTGACATGCGGAAATATTGTAAACTATCTAAATCAGGCATTGTTATCGTATAATTCACAGTTTAGGGAGGATGATGAACAAAGACTATTGGGAAAATTCTCATTTGAAATGATTGCTCGTGATGATTTTCAAGAAATTCTTCAAAGCATGGATAGAGTTTTATGCGCAGAAATTTTTATAGATAAGTCTGTATTGGGATCTGAAGTATTGAATTTTTCAAACTCTGCAGAGCAAGTAAAAGAAAATATTTTGCTCACTATAAAAGCTGAACGCAAGAAAAGTATCAAAGAAACATTATATGATATTATAGATAAATATAATAGCGCTCAATCAAAAATTAGAAGAATTCGCATTACAGGTAAAAACACAAATGGAAATGCAAGTATAATAGACACAGATTTTATAGTCAAAAAAGAATTTATTGAAGTACAACAAGATTCTGATACTGGAGAATATATTTCCGCAAATGTTTTTTCCCAATTATTAGCACTTTCAAATGAATATTAATTTTAGAATGTGGAGTGAATATTTATATATTATATTAGCATATTTTGATGTGCTAAAGAAAAACGAGAAACGATTTGAATTATGGATTCCAGCAATAATAGCTATTATGAGTTTGATTTATACTTTTATTTCTGGTAACGACACAATGCAATTAAAGTTTATAAAAGAGGTTTTACCCTTTGTTGGAACTTTATTGGGTTTTACTCTTGCTGCATTAACTCTTCTATTGTCAAATAATAGGATAGAAGAAAAAACTCGCAATTTTGCAACCGAAAGAAAAATTCGAGGTAACACCATAACAATATATGAGTTTTTGGTTGTTCTTTATTCGTATTTAATAGTTTGCGAAACAATACTCTGCATTTTATATTATCTAGCATCATTGTTCCCTATAAGAGTCAGCGAGGTGACTGCCGGGGTGTGTAACACCATATTTATCGGAGGTGTTTTTCATGTATTGTTTGTAACATTGCGAACTGTATCTAATTTGTATCATATAACGATTAGACGATAATTTAATCAGCACCTGTATGTTCATTATAGGAATAACTACCCACGAATAACTATGGAAAGCAGTCGGAAGAAGATAAAGTACATGCTGATAAGATACAACAAGTGATATGGATAAATTAACTAAAGAACAACGTCATCGTTGCATGTCTGCTATAAAAGGTAAGAACACAAGACCTGAGATGGCCGTACGGAAATTTCTTTTTAACCGAGGCTTCCGCTATCGGCTAAACCATCCACGTCTTCCCGGCCATCCTGATTTGGTGCTTCGCAAATATCGAACAGTCATTTTTGTGAACGGTTGCTTTTGGCATGGTCATGAAAATTGCAAATACTTTCGTTTGCCAAAAACCAACATTGATTTTTGGTCAAATAAAATAGAAAGGAATAAAGAACGTGACAAAAAGGAACAATGCCAGCTTGCAGCTATGGGCTGGCATTGTATTACAGTTTGGGAGTGTCAACTAAAACCTAAAGTTCGCGAACAAACTCTTGAGTCATTAGCTTATACTTTGAATCATATTTTTCTTGAAGATAGAAAATTAAGAACCTACGAACAACCAAATACAACAGATTCACTTATGGCAGCAGAACCTGAAGCTATTTATGAAAAGAAAAGTCAAGAATAAGAGCTGCAATTTATTACATCCAAAGGCGCTATATCAATGACTATTCCAGATTTTCCGTTAGTCTTATTCCTGCTTTTTCTATCAAATGTTGATGCTGCTCCTTCACCGCCCGATACATGGAATAATGTGCAAAGGATTCTTCCTTATATTTCAGACTACTAACAGAGGCGGCAACAGCCCACGTCAAAATAATGGCTACAATAGCTACAACATATCGAAGTTTTATATGATGTCCCCGTATAAACATCCCATTGATATTGGGTGGGATAACGGTTATTGGATGTTTCAGTTCATTAATTTTTGCAAGTATTTCATCCTGCCGTTTTAATATATTTTCTGTATTAGCCTCAATAGTCATGCGATTGAGATTGTAATCACAAACGTGGCTATATATGTATTCAAGAAACCTTGATTTTTGCTTGAACAGTTCAATAAGTTTGGGGAACCATAGTGAAATAGGCAATGTATCCGGCTGTTGATTCCAAATGTGTTTCTTCACTACTGACAGTGCATCGTTCCAGCAAGTACAGAAGCTTTTGGCAACTCCATTATAAATGGTCTTTTCATCCAAATCCACCTTTATATGTTGCTCCGATTGGTTTGGAGTTACATTCTGCCTATTAATGCATTCCTTCAATTCATTGATACTTTGACGCAAATTTGCAAGATTTGCAGCTACTACATCTTCTTTCATTATCTTCTACGTTTTGAGGTTTTATAAAAAGGTTCGTTTCTTTGATTATCCTTGTTCTTATCATCCCGCCATCCTTGTTCGTTACTAGTTCCTCCGCCAGCACTAGGAACAATTGCTTGATGAGGTTGCACTATAAGTTCTTTTGCCACATTACCCAATGTTGCGCAAAGACGGTTAAAACTTAGATCTGAATCAAGTTTAGAACCGGCAATGCTAAATTCATCCATACAAAAGGATATACCACGAATTTTATCAGAGTTTTCTGCATGATTAAAACGTACATCTATTCCCTTCTCTTTGAGCATATGGAAGAAGTCATGCCATGAGCGAGATGCCGCCAACGCATCAAGAGT
>ULWJ01029081.1_pt1 | contig 14320 bp, 9 predicted proteins | sample 1960221 | NCBI WGS metagenome assembly ULWJ01 (sample SAMEA4835809, study PRJEB28245) | human gut metagenome | biome: gut microbiome; material: fecal sample | place: Denmark | collected 2008 | reverse complement strand
GTAACGTCACCAGCTTGTGTAGAGAATGATCTTTCGTAATGACCGGCGCGATAACCTATTCTTGTTTGCTCACATGCGTAGCGTTCAGCTTGTACAAGTTTGTCAGCTTTTGCCTCCAAAAGAGCATTGAGAGTTTCTTCTACACTATTTTTCACAATAGTTTTAAGTTCGTTATGGATAAATTGCTCGTTTAATTGTATAATGTTACCAGACATAGATTCTACCTTCTTTCATGTTTTGTGTGGTAACTTAATTGTAAGCAAAGGTAGTCTCTATGTCTATCTTTTTAAATTGAATTTGCGCAACTTATTATACGTCATCCTTGCATGTGTAATAGCTGCTTTTTTTGTTGGCACGAAAAACTTTAAACAGATTATCATTATACAATGAGCATTTAAATTTTTAAACACAAAAAAACTGATTGACTTCCGCAAGTTCAATCAGCATTTTCATTCTATATATTGTTCCAACATAATTTATGTTGGTGCCGCGGAACCGTGACGGTATGAGCGTATATACTTTTACTATTGCTATAAATTTGGCAGCTTAATTACTATACTAAAAGGCAGGATTCGCTCCTGCCTTTTCTGTTTCCCTTGTTAATTTTTTATCGCTACATACAATGCACACCCAGCAATAACGTAAGCTATATTACGCTGTCTTTTAATTTGTTTTCGCTTTAGGTTGAACTCTTTTTCTAACTGAGCCAAGGATTGATTCGCATTCTGCAATAAGCTCTCCTGCTCTTTCGTTTTGACTTTCAGCGTCAGACAGACGTTGTTCAGCTCTTTCAGTTGATTCTGCAACGTCAGCAGTTTGCTGTTGGATGCTCTCAACTCTTCCCTCGACTGCTGTAACGCCGTCTGTGATTGAATGTTGATTTTTTTCAGCTCTGCCAAATTGCTCTTTAACTTGCTGTACTGATACTCCGTCATCACGTACTCCGTTACTTCGTCCGTTTTCTGTGGTGAGCCAGCCTGCACGGTTAGTGACATAGATACCACCAGCAATAAGCAACCCAGCGGCAAAAGCAAGGATGATTTTTGTATTCCAAATTTTTTCATGTCTCATCTTAACCTCATAGCAAAAATCACCTATAACCATTTCGAAACAGTTTGTAGGTGATTTTTTTGCAAAACGCGTATTAAATTACGTCTCTCGTAGTATTGGATATTCAGGATATAACTAAATTAAAGTCCGAAGTAATGATGCAATGCACCAAGCGTAAAACCTATGATAAGGCCGGCTAAAAACTTCTTGTCGGTTACAAATGCTTGCAGCTCTTCCATCATACCACCTCCTATCATTATAAACTGTGTCACCGGCTTTTACGCAAAATTTACCAGAAAATGCTACGCGTATAGGAGAGGGAATAACTAAAGCCTCTTGCACGGTGACTATATTTAAAGCATGAGCTTTAAATCATCTTTATAGTTCATCCTTAGGTTCTGGCCATTCATCCAGAATCTCAATGCCGTAAGCAACAGCACATTTATGTTCAATTTCACATCCACGGGCTTTGCCCCAGTCTTTTGCAAAGTAAGCAATATCAGCGTCAGCCAGTAAGGCAATGCTTGCGGCTAAATACTTTAATGGTTTATCAAAAGTCGGATGTTCTTGAAAGAAACTGTCAATTACTTCGACATCTTCCCCGATACGTTCTTGCACTTGTTTAACAGCAAGCTTGCGTACCGCTAATATTTCTTCATCAGTTTTGCCACACATAGGTTGAGAAATGAATAGTTTTTTCATTTGTGTTCCTCCTTAAATTCTTTCCAGTGCTTCTGCGCACTCTCTTTCAAAGCGGCTGTACAGCCCTTTTCTTAAAGCAGGACTGCCATTAGTCCATGCCGGAGTACTGCAAACTTTCAGGTAGATTGCCTTGATCATATCAGCATCAAAGCTACTGTCATCAACATAGCTGAGGTTAGGATATCCCAGCTTCTCGCAGGCTTCCGCGAACATCTCCCCAATGTTGCCAGCGCCATATTGTACAGCGCGGCTCCAAACAACATCTTTCATAACCTCATGATGCTTTTCGATATTATAGTTGTTACACTTGAGAGCAGCTACAGCCGGCTTATAATAAGCATCGCAGATATAGTCATGCTGGCTTTTTTCAAAGTCAGCTTTGTTGTTACTATAGGCAAGCCAGCGCCATGCCTCATCAAAAGCAAGGCTACCAACTGGATGCTCTGCTAAATTCTCTGCAAACCAATAGCCATTTCTACGCAGCCATCTGATGTAGTCATCAACAACTCCCATGTTGCTGGACAGCTGATACATACCATAAGATTTTCCACCGGCGTCGCCGTAGCCATTGCTAATGCAGCCGGCGTCGCCGTTGGACTCATAGCGTTTAGATAAATCTCCAATCATAGTTTATTCCTCCTTTGCCACCTTAAACATTCTTGTTTCAATAGCCTTGTTTCCAAGTTGTACAAGCAACAGCGCCACCATACCTAATGTAAAAGACTCGTAGTTACCCCAGGTTCTGGCGAACGCTGCCAGCCAAATCGATATACCGCACCAAACGATAAAGCTTACAACGGCGCATACCCTGCCCACACTGTAGGCGTTATCGTCTTTTTTTATCATGTTCAAGAACTTACGCATTATATTCACCTCTCATTCTTTTATCTTTTGGCGGATAGTTCTGTAGCTCATTGAGTTGCTGCATAAGATTATCGATTACGCCATTGTCGCCCAGCGCCTCATAGCTTTTGTAGCAAGCATCAATGCTTTCTTTTGCGTAGATTGGTATCCAGCCTTTATCCTGAACATAATGATTATAAGCCTGGATAATTCTGTCACGTAATAAAGCTTGCAATCCTGCTTTTAAAGCATCATTTTGTTTTTTCTTTTGTTTGTACATCGTAATAAGTAGCGTTATTACGCAACCGGATATAACGTTAATAATAGAGTTTAACGCAGCATCCAAAGATTGTTCCACCATTTCACTACACTCCTATAAATTAAATTTCAAACGTCACAGTTTCTACTTCTTCTGCCGTGCTGGCAGCTTCAACCCGCGCCTTCGCTTTGCGGTACGCCGTATGCAAAGCGTTACTGCGTACCGCCACAGCAGCAATAATCATACGCAGGTCGTTAGCTGTTACTTTAACATCTTGGTTATCTGCTGTAGTCCAATCTATTGTAGCTCCTTCGCCTTGCAGTTCCAGCGCAATGATAGCCGCATTTATGCGGTCTCTAGCTTTGTCATCATAATCAAAACTATGCCCATTGTATTCAATCGGTTTAACCTCTGCTTTATCACGCTGATATTTAAGCTCCGTAATCTTACGCTGTCTAAGAACTTCTAAGGATTCTTCTTCGTGTACAACAGTTACGCCTAAGCCAGCCAAGGCTTCGTCACTAAGGGACAGAGGGATAAATACACCCTCATGCCCCAGAGCTTCGGACAGGTCATAAATGTTGTCATACGTCTTATCTTTATATTTGTATTTAATTTGTGTCAATCTTTAATCACCTCTTAATAATCTTCAACTGTGGGTGTCATCGCATTTATTGCTTTACCCCATGAAAAAGTTACACCACTTGTATCATAGCAATTAAGCAGCAATCTATAAGTTTTATTAGGTGTTACACCTACAATGGAATAAATATCTTTGAAATCTGTGACTCTACCATCAGAATCAGTAACAACCCAACCATTACCCCAAACTTTATTGGTTGATGTATTCTGTATACTAGCATAGTTGTCTATATCAGGGTCGCCCTCACCCCCATCAATATACGATGTTACTTTGATTCTCTTAATCCCCGGTGGAACAGTAAAAGAAATTGTTTTATTATCTGCTTCATTCCAATCCCAACTCTTGTAACCATCTACAACCTTTACTTCACCATTTTTCATCATCATTCTATTAAGTCCCATATTCCCCACCTCACGATAAATTAGATGCTTGTACAATGCTTGTTACATTACCGCTGTCATCTTTCAGCATCAAGATGTTCAACAGCAGACCTGCACCTATAATAGCGAAGTCACTTGCATTACCAACATATTTAAGTGTTCCTGCATTAGTAATAATCAGAGGGTAAGAGGCACTGTCATCAATAGGTGTAATGTAGATACTAAACACCGTGGATGTAGTATTAACTGACAAAAAATCAGTAATAGCTTGTGCCATATCTAATGTGACTTGATTATTTGCGACGTGATGTACAACATTCGTAGCAAGAGTTATTGCACCACCACCTGTATAACTAACACCATAAACTTCTTTCCCAATAAGCACTTCTTTACAAACGGCTTTCTCGAAAGTTTGAGGTTCTCCATATGTGTTAGCAGTATTCTTTTTAGCATAATCATCAAGTGACTGATGTTGCGTCAAATAGCCAGCATCATTTTCTAAATCTGATACTTTAGTAGGAAGTTCACTTCTGTACATATTTAATTTAGTCATAAGGTTGTTATAAAGAGAGTCCATATTCGTTTTTACAACTTTATTCTGCACAGGGTTCATAGATGTATTAGACAGTTCAGCATCAACAGTAACGCCACCATCAGCACCCGGATTACCTCTTGGAATCGTAAAGTTCAAGACAGCGTTAGTAGAAGTACCACTATTGGAAACACTTGCGTTAGTACCGGGTGCGCCTGTATACACATTGCCAATACGGATAGTAGCAGCAGCACCGGGAGCACCAGTTGCGCCAGTGTCACCTTTATCACCTTTTGAGCCTTGTGCGCCAGTGTCACCTTTATCACCTTTGTCACCTTTTACACCTTGTATACCCTGTGCGCCAGTGTCGCCTTTATCACCTTTGTCACCTTTTACACCTTGTATACCTTGTGCGCCAGTGTCACCTTTGTCACCTTTTTCACCTTTGATATTCACGCTCGCAGGATTCGCCAAGCCTGCTCTATTCGTCCAACTTAAGACACCATCAGAGGACACACTAGGAACAAACACATTAACGTTCTCACTATAATTCTTAGCATTGTCCATGTAGGTTTTTGCATTGTCCTTGTAGGTCTTTGCTTCACCTGCGCTGTTTCTTGCAGCAGACGCAAAGTTACTAGCAGTAGTAGCAGCAGATTGAGCCGCTTCTTTACTAGCAGTTGCATTATCAGCAGAGGTCTTAGCGTTGGCAGCATAAAGGGACGCATTGCTCTTAGCAGTTTCTGCTGCTGTTTTGTAACCCTCTGCTAACCTTGCGTTTTCAGCAGCACTTGCAGCAGATGCACTCGCATACTGTGCGCTGTTACCTGCTACGCCAGCAGATTCGAAGGCACTATCTTCACTCTTCGCCGCTGCAACTGCACTCGCATATGCACTCTGCGCTTGTGCTTGAGCCTGCGCATAAGCCTCTTGAACTAATGGCAGCACTCTTGCCGGGTCCTCCGTCAGTACAATACTCTTCCCATCGTCGGCTATGCGGAAAGATTTGCCGGCCTCGAACGGCACTTCATTGACAAAAGCATCACCATCTATATCCACACTCATGATAATACTGCGGTTAAGCTTCTCGGCTATCTGCTGCATAGCCATTACGTTTTCATCAAACGCCAGCTCCACATCTTCCGCGAAGTACGGCCCGTTGTTTACAAGGTTCATCATCTGTTGCAGCGGCAGCTCGCGCATGATAACCAGTTTCTTGCCTTCCGGCAAAGCTGTTCCGCTACTAGGATATGTTATCTGCCTTGCATCCATGTCCAGCTGATAATCGCTTGTGGCAAGCGCCGTGCCATCATCCTGCATCAGATATACCTTAATATATTCCGGATGCTCTGCAGGACACTCAAAGGTAAACGGAAATGTCCTCGTTGAGCCGTTACCAACATATATGTTTTTAGTAACGTCTTTCTGTACTGTCATGTTCTGCTCCTTTCCATAACGCAAAAGCCCCGGCATCAGCCAGGGCTTTTTGCATACTTATTGACAATAATATTTTACCACGGCTTTCAGGCCGTTTTGTAAAGTACAAAATGACTATTTTTGATTTTTCTTCAGCTTTTTATCAAAAATCAAGGCGCGCAGATAATCCGCAACGCTTTCATCGAAGCCGCTTTCCAGATACTGCAGCGTTGTTGTAAAGCTATCTATTAACGTGCTGGGCGCTCCGGTAACCTGGCTTGTCAGCTTGCCCATCTCCCGCAGCGTATCGCTGATAGTTTTCTTGTCACTGACAGCGCTTTGGATAACTCTGTTTGTCTGTTCAATGGTATTTTGGATAGGAATTTTTGGAGCGAATTGATGCTCGTCAAATACCTTGGCCATAAAGTAAGGTACAGCATCACGCAGCACCGGTATGCCACCGACAATGCCTGTAAGAGATTCCTGCCCTATGCTCTTGATAAGCTTTTCAATCTTCCAGTCATCATCGTCACCGCTTGCGCCAGCACGCAGCATCGCTGAGATAACCGCCGGCAGAAGTACCCACATCAGCAGCGCATCGCCAGCATGAGCTACAGCTTTCATCAGAGCCATGCTTTTATTCTTTGCGCTTGCCGCTACAGCCTTCTTGTAGCCTACCTTTGCTTCCCATAATTTATAATTGAGAGCATTATAGACTGTAGAGTTATAGCTGTAGTACATAGTGAGCTGCTTCATCAGCTCGCTGCCCTTACGTTGGATGGCAGCTTTATCTACCGTACGGCCGGAGCCGAAGCACCAGCGCACTGCAGCATCGCCGGCATTTACGCCTGCTTCCCTCGCCTGCTGCGGTGAACGCCCGGCATCCACCTCTGCATTGTAGGTCTTTTCATATTCGTGTTGCCAAAGCGGCAACGCCAGCATCAGATCCGTCCAGGTTATCATCTTAAACGCGTTGTTTTTGATAGCCTCGCCAGCCTTACCAATGCCCGGAATACCATCCAAAATATTAGGGCCTTTCAGCGCATCATGGATGCTGGCATCCATGGTTTCCGCACGTTCCGCCATAAATACAGAACGTTGGAAAACGAAATCCGTATACTGACGCGGGGCACTGTAAAACTTTTTGAGCGAGTGCAGCAGCTCAGCAGCCCCCATATAATGAGCTACGCTCGGAGCGTTAGCGATATTCAGAAGCGCCGTTGTTACCCTGAAGCCCATTGTTCCCATTGTCTGAGCGTTACGCAGCTTGGCCATGCCCTTTTCGTAGGCCGTCCTCGGTATCGGTTCTTCCGCCCAACAATCGCTAGTCCACTTTTTCAGATTCTTATAAGCGTTCTGGCCAAGGTAATTGTAGACAAGGTTTTTAAAATTCTCGTTGAGTACGATACGGCGCACGTCGCGTACCGGTTCACGGAATGCCACCAGATGAATAACGTCAGTAATGCTGCCGCTGATAACTTCAAACCTAAGATCCAGCCTGCGCTCAACCTTATGCTGAGTACGTTCTTTCAGAAAGCCCTTGCCTAAAGACATTGCAATATTGCTCATTGCCGATTGCTGTGCAGCATCAGCCTGCTCCTGCGTACGCAAATCCCGCAGGTCGTATTTAATAGGGAAGTAGCCACCATCTAAGGTATAGATTTTTCTGTCCTGCCCGACAACAACAAAGCCTTTGGCTTCCTGCTTCTGCAGTACGGCACCGGTCATGCGTGCTTCAATCTCTCTTATCTGGTCCCAATGTATATCGTAGAGCTTCCAGATACTGTTGACGAGGTTCCAGTCGCGCTCATCCAGATACTGCAGCACATTTTTAACCTGCGCTACGTTGACGTGATAGCCGTCCAAGACGCGCTGCTGGTTAGTTTCTGTACCCCAGTTAAGCGCAATCATAATGGCCTGCTCCTTGGTAATAACCGATGAGCCAAATTTATAGCGGCGTTTGTTACGCATATCTGCCAGTTCCTCGGGAGAGTAGGCACCAAACAGTCCTTTTAATTTGTTCTGCATATTCACGGCCATCTTCAGCTCTTTGTCTGCAGCTTCCTTCAGCGGGTCGTAGATATACCGCAGCGCCACATCACCCAGCTTTTTCAGCTCCATCTCCGGCTTAATCAGTAACCTGTCAGCCTGGTCTATAAAGTTTGCAGCGTCATCCTGCCATCTGTTTTTATTGGCACCAGTCGGGTCAGCGTTAGCGAGTTCCACCATACGCTGGCGCACTTGCCCTTCAATCTCAGCAACTGCTTCGTCAACAGTCAGGGTTCTGCCGTCCTTGGTTTTAATCGTAGCCAGCTTCATATTATCCATGCCGCGCTTATAGATAATATGCATAACCTGTGCCACCAAATCAACCTGCATATTACTCAAATCCTTATGCCCTGCTTTACGTTTATTGCTGTTCATCGCCGCCTGCAGGAACCATTCAGGCAGATTGGTCTGGCCATCTGGTCCGAAGAACGGCGACTCCAGCATAAGGCCGCCTTCTTCCCTTGTAGCGTCTGCTTTCATCAATACCTCCATGATGCCCTCATAATGCGGCGGTACCGGTGCGTCTGCGTCAGAAAAGCCAAAGACGTACATAAGATGATTATACGCATAACGTTCATCTGCAGATATGTTCTTCGCCTTGCTGATTGTCTGCTGCTTGCGCTTTAGGCCATCTTCAATCTTCTTTATCTGCTTGGCGTTGCGGACAGCTCTGTCAGCAAACATATCATAGATCAGCTGAGCCTGTTTGTATTTGACGGCCTTATCCCAGTTGCCTTTGATAAGAGATTGCTCGGAATTGTACTGCGCCTGCGCCGACTTTCTGCGCCACATCTGGTAGTTATTGGCATCCTCAATAGGCATAACCTCCAGCTTCATCTCGACGAATTGCACATAGTCCTTGTAATGACGAAGTGCTGCATCACGCAGGCCACGCACATTAGCAAGCAGCTCGCGCTTATCCTGCTTCAGTTCCTTTGTTTCTGCAGTAAGCTCTTCTATCTGCTTGCTCTGTCTGGTCATCTTGTCTACCGTCTTAATGACGCCTTTTTCTGCAGTATCATTCTTGCCTTCGGCCTCTATTCTGGTAGTCAGGTTACGCTGCTTTTTGGCAATGCGCTCAAACGCTTCCAGCTCCATCGCCGTGGCCAGCTTACGGTATTTGCTCTCCTGCACCACTTCTTCCGCACGTTCACGGAAATACTGAGCATCTATGCCGCTGTTATCTATCCCTTCCTTAAATTCTTTCATATGAGCTTCTACTGCAGTATCCAAGCTGCCACCATACTCTTTAAGCTGCTTGACGTAATCCTCCACGTTCATGCCCAGTGTTTCGCAGATAACAGACCTGCTCATATTAGGGTTATTCTTGATATGCTCCTGGATAATAAATACCGGTTCTGCGGCCAGCTTCTCACGGTATTCCGCTTCTTCACGCTCAAACAGTTCCTTTTCCTGCTGCCGGTAATCTTCCTTGATGTCCTTCAGTGCTATCTTGAGCACCTTTTCCTCAGCATCAGCCTTGGCGCGCTCTACCATACGGCGATATACGTCCTTCGTGCTTCCCTCCAGATAGTCCATACCACCGCTTTCGGCAAAATCATCCACGCCTTTTTTTCTCATAGCAATGTCGATTTCATCTTCACTGGCAATCATGCGGTCCATAACTGCTTTAACCTCTTTGGACGGAGCACCGCCAATCTGGCTGAATGCACGGTAAATTTTAGTCAGCCACTGCTTGAAGCGCCGGAAGATACTGCGCGTTGCTTCTGTAGGCGCCTCGCCGCTCTTCAGATAGTTTTCAAAGCCGCGGGCAAAGCGTTCCTGCATCCAGAGCCGTTGCATCTGTTCCAAGGTCATTGCCCTGCCTTCGATTTCAACGGAGCCTTGGGCAACTGCAGTTTTCATCTGCTCGTTTAGCTTTTTAAATTCACTCTCCATAGCAGTACCTTTGTACTCTTTGGCAAATTGCGTATCATTCCACGCTGCCCACTGGTTAATCGTGGCCACATCATCCAGCAGCTGCTTCGGAGCATTCGGCAATTCTGCCAGCGCCAGCATATCATGCAGATAGATATGAGCCATCTCATGCATAAAGGTTGACTGGTCTGCAGCCTTGAACAGAGAGATAACCTTCTCGCCGGTAGTTTTAAAGGCAGTCTGGCCTTTGATTTTATAAAAGCCCTTCTGGCCTGCTTCCTGCATGAGTTTTTTGCTATCAAGCAGCTTAGTCTTGACCTCATTCAGCCACCATGGTATACTATTTATAACAAAGGATGAACTTGTTGACCCAAGTCCCGGATAGTAACCGGGGGCACTTCGGTCAGAAGTTTCATCCTTTATTTTTTTATTTATATCAATATCATGAAGAATAATTTCTCCATTTTTTTGTAACCTTATAACGCACTTAGCAAAGTATTCAGTGTTATCAATGAATACTTTAGCTCCATATGTTCTGTATTCAGTTACATATCTCGTCATGCGCTTTTCTCTATTTATATCTGGGATAGTAGTGTAGAGATAGATACTTCTATCTAATAATTGCTGGATATGTGGAATGACTTGCAATGCGTCAATATTAGCTGTGTGTCTCTTAATTTCTTTAAATACTGCCGTAGGAATGTTGATTTTATCTCCATACCTGTTAGTAAGATAAATTGAGTCACCATCTTTCTTGTACAGCTCATCAAATTTCCTTCTTGCCGCTTTTCGCTGTTCCTTTACGTCAAGCCCAGTAAGTTCTGCAAATTCAAGTGTTACTGGTTTCATAGCATCCAGTTCATTATAAGCATCAATAACTTCCTGCGCTGAACGTTGTACAGTAAGCTCAGTGCCGATATGTACACTCTCACTTATGCCAGCATCCTGGTTGTAGCGCTCTATAATATCAATGCTCTTATCATCGAAGACGACATAGCAGCGGCCGTCTTTCATCCCTTCGTAAGTTATGCCTTGGATACCATGCTCATTAAGCAGCTCAGATGCTCCACGCCAATTATGATCCTCTTCGCCCATAGCCTTCGCCAAGGCATCATAAATTTTGTTACCTGTAAACATGCCGCCCAGTGTACCGGAAATATCAGCTTTCGCCTGGTTGATAACCTTCTCTTTTGCAGCAGCATCTTCTGCTTTGGCACGCTCTAATTCTTCTTCTAAAGCAGCAGCCTGACTTCTGAGCTTCTCTTGTTCCTGATTACGATATTCGCCATCTGACTTTAGCTTTTCAATTTCTTCTTTGCTATATCCGTATCTTTCCAAGCTTCTTGCAAGCGTTCTATAGCCAAATGTATTAGAATTGCTCTCTAAAAGCTTACCAATGCCATCTGCTAATTTATTGAAGCCATCAATCTTAAACTGAACCTTGCCAGCATTATCAAAAGCTCTTAATTTAAAGTTCAGCAGATTTTCCCAGAACTTCATTGACTGCTCTTCATTCAAAGATTCGATAGCATTTTTCAAAAGCGCTTGTACATTTTTGTTCTGATTAATGAAAGTCTTTTGTTCGTCTAGCAACACATCGTTTTCGGGGACTTCCACCTTTAATAAACGAGAAGTATTTTCATACTTAACATCCGCTTTTTCAAGAATGTTTATTGCTTCTTCTAATTCGGCAATATACTTTTCCGTATTAGCCGTCCTTTTAGTACCAGCAATTCTGCTCTTTAAACTTTTTATTGCATTCTCCTTGCTCTTGCTGTCTTCCATAGCATCAAAGGTATCCAGAATAAAAGTCAAAGGATTGTTGTTAGTTATTTTCACTCCTGAACCAGTAACCCAATCGCCTTCTTCATCAATTTTATACGTCACGCCATCGACAATTACTACACCAGTATCAGCGCTCAATACCTCCTTATATGCTTCTGATATTCTTCTGTCCTTAGCAAAATACAAGCCCCAGCCATGCACCTGGTCCCCAACGCCAGCGCCAATCTTACCAATGTCAAAGCGTTCAAAATTGTAGGGTGTGCCATGCCATGCTTTTTGGTTAAAGTTATCCGTATACTTGATGCCACTCATTCCACTAAAATCATGTGTTCCATTTTTATCAATGATACTAAAATTCCCTGTACCATCTTCGTTGATAAAAGGCTTTTCTTCGTTATCATTGACATCAGTAAGCATATCTCGTATACTAATATTAGAAGATGTTAGGTAGCTACCCTCATGAGAAACCGATTCGTCGGCCACCTTTTGAGGACGCGGGCCTGCATCTTCTATTTTTTTTACAATAGATGTATCATATGCCAAGATATCAGAAAAAGTTCCATCCAGTAAACGATAAAATGTTTTCACCTTTTTTAGTGTTAATTTTACTATAATTTTTCTATCGCCAATATTTATTGGACAATACAGCCTATATACACTTAGCGCTTTACCGTGTTTGTCAGGATGTTCTTCTACAAATACGGATTTTTTTATAATTTTTTTCAGTGCTGGCACTAAATTATAATGGTCTATATCGTGACGTGGATTATTATAATTTTCACCTCTCCCTTTTGCTTCAGCAGCTCCCCTTTTTGTGGTACTTGTTTCCGATGACAAAGCATGCTCTACGCTGCCTTTTTTAGATACTACTACTTTAAAACCAGTACTTTCGTTTATAATAGGTTCATGTATATCCTGGCTGACAGCTGTAATGAGCTCGTTAATAATTTCTTTAGGAAATTTATCTCGTGCTTCCCACCATTTCTGCCCTTTAAATACATTTTCAATTTCAATGAACGGCACTTTAGTGTCGAGATTAATGTTAGGATTGGTAATGGCCTGATTAAACTTCTGCTCCGCAGCTTCGCTTTCACTTCTGATAAGCCCAATACTACGCGCATAATCAAGCGCAGTATATTTAGTATGGCCAACCTGTCTATGCAGCTCAGCCATGCGGTCTGCCATTCGTGCGGCAAGGATAGCACTCATCTGTGCTGCCTGCCGCACTTCTTTGCTTTCAGCGCCTTCCAGCTTGCCACGCAGCTTACGGTATACCTCAAAGCCTTCTTCGCTCAGGCCTTCAGTAATAGAGAGTTCGCCCGGAGCTATTTTTTCCAGAGCAGGAGTCAATGCATCCAATCTGCGGATAGCTTCTTCCGTTGCTTCCATAGCTGCCTTGTTATTCTCATACCATTGGTTCTCTTCCGGAGTGCGGTTTTCCCAGCCAAAGAGCCCATACTCGTTGTGGCCGGTCCAAATCTCACGCGCCAGCTCACGCAGCTCCATCTTAGAGGGCTTATGCTTATTCTCTTTATAGTAGCGCTGATACCATGGGTCGTCATTGCTTACCTTGATGCCACGCATCTGATTATCATATTCCGGGATTTCTACTACAGCTACGCCGTTGCCCATACCCTTTTCCAGCTCTTCGATAATCTGATTGAGCGGCTCGTCAATCTTGGCCTGCAGTGATTTTCTGATTTCCTTTACACCTTCCTTGGGATTGTCCGGGAAGCGGCGCAATACTGCCTCTGCTATCTCACGGGTTTCCGGAGTATGGAAGTTATTATCAAGGTAGGTATTCAAAGCATCTTCACGCTGGCGGTTCTCATATGCCAATATGCGGTCCATCTCGCGGCGCATCCTGCCGGCATATTCTCTGTTGCGTGCCAGGCATTCGCTGATATCGCTGAATGTGATGTAGTCTTCCAGATGGGCACCGATTTCAGTCGGCAGCAGCTTAGATACATAATCTGCTGTACTGATTTTCAAGTCTGCCTTAGTGTCGATGATGTCTTTAAGATACTGTTCGCCTATGCCTGCTGCCTTTGCTGCAGATTTCAAAAGCTCATAGCCGCCTTGCTGATTAAGGACGTACTCTGTATCTATGTTAATAGTTTCCAGCTCCGTGCCTTTGAGCTGATTATTCAGTACTTCGTTATATACTTCCGGAGCTTTTTTAAACAAAGCATTGTTTTTGATATCCTCAGCAAGACTTCTCAGCATAGATATGCCGTTAGCATCACGCAGGTTAGCCTTCTGTTCTTCGCTTTTCAGCTGCAGCGCCGCGGATGCACGACGCATAAAGGATACCGTGCTTGCTCCATGCGCACCAGCGCCAAAGCCGATCGACGCAGGCAGCGCCTGCCAGCTTGCCTCCAGCCCGCCAACAATAACGTCCTTTGCCGTATATGTAGGGATATCACCGCCTGGATTGTTTGCTGCAGCAATATCAGAAATAATTCTGTTGCTCATCTCCTGCACTCCTTCTTCCGCGCTCTCGGAGATGGCCACTGTTCCGATGTTCTTTGCACTGTCACGCAGATATGCGGCAAGCAGGCTCTGCAGCTCCGTGCTGTCCTTGGCACTGCTGATGATTTCTTTGATGCTCTGCGCACCTGCACCGCCTTTGATGACGTTCAGGATTTTATCTGCGTTGCTGAATTCTATACCTGTTTCCAGCGCTGCCGCTACAGCAGCATAGCTGCGCGCCTGATTATCTGTCAGCAGCTGCCTGCCCTGCTTATCCTTATAACCTTTATAATCAAGGTAGTTGTTGCCGG
>ULWJ01046247.1_pt1 | contig 14478 bp, 11 predicted proteins | sample 1960221 | NCBI WGS metagenome assembly ULWJ01 (sample SAMEA4835809, study PRJEB28245) | human gut metagenome | biome: gut microbiome; material: fecal sample | place: Denmark | collected 2008 | reverse complement strand
AGGGTTCGAATCCCTGAGGGTGTACTTAAAAAAGGAACAACTACTGTTGTTCCTTTTTTAATTTGTCTTAACAAGAACATGCTTTGATGGGTATAAGCTCCTCATACGGAATCACTAGTAAATCTATATGGGGATGATACATTATTTTTCGTTAGTCCGCATAATAAATTCTTCAGAAGTTTGTTTTTATACCTTTGCCCTCACCCGCTTTCCGCCTCTTTCGTCACATTCGAAAATATATGTCAGAAAATGAAAGTAGGAAGAAAACTTTTATTTCCTCCTACTCGTATATCTATATTTTGTATATTTGTACACACATCAATGGTTTTAAACTAAAAGAAAAACAATATGGATAAAGATTCAAAGCAAGTAGTGGTTCTTCTGACACATCCCAATATAAAAGAGTCGCGAGCTAACAAGGCATTGATGGATGCTATTAGTGACATGGGAGAGGTAGCCATATACAATTTATATGAGATGCGTATGGAAGATGCTTTTAATGCAGAGATATGGAGCACTATCATATCGCATGCATCTGCGCTTGTATTTCAGTTTCCGTTCTATTGGATGTCGGCTCCTTCTTTATTGAAGAGATGGTTGGATGAAGTATTTACTTATCTGGCAAAAACTCCTGCTGTGGCTGGTAAGACATTGATGGTGGTCACTACTGCCGGCTCTGAACATGATGCTTATAGAAGCGGAGGAAGAAATCGTTTTACGGTGGATGAGTTGTTAAGACCTTATCAAGCAAGTGCTGTACATGCTGGAATGATATGGCAAACTCCTCTTGTAGTCTATGGAATGGGGACCTCGGAAGCTAGTAAAAATATAGCAGAAGGGATAAATTGCTATAAGCAAAGAATTGAAGCATTGGTGAAGAAAGACATTTCCAGTGATAATTGGTAATAGTAGGACCATATCGAAATGGAACATTCTTTTTCATTTTTGAATGTTTGTTTTTCTCTTTATCTTTTTCTAAAATACTGATTTTAAGCAATAAATAAAATATTGTATGAATTGGCATATTTCTTGTGTTAACTCATACATGAAACTTTATATTATATCAAACAGATTACCCGTTAAGGTTACCAAAGAGGATGAAACGTTCGTGTTTTCACGAAGTGAAGGTGGACTGGCTACCGGTTTGGACTCACTTCAGATTTCCTACGAAAAACATTGGATTGGATGGCCTGGAATATGCGTTGACAACGAAGAAAGTAAAGAGGAAATCACTTCTAGATTGGAAGGAATAAATTTCCACCCAGTATTCTTGTCCGAAATACAGATAAAGAATTATTATGAAGGCTATAGTAATAGTACTATCTGGCCATTATGTCACTACTTTTTTGTTTATACGCTGTATCGGAACTCTTTCTGGCAATCGTATCAGGAAGTGAACCAGTTGTTCTGCGATGCCATTTGCCGCGTGATACGTCCAGGTGACAAGGTGTGGATTCAAGACTATCAGCTAATGCTGCTTCCCGGAATGCTTCGGAAGGTTTACCCGGATTTGAATATCGGATATTTCCATCATATCCCTTTTCCTTCCTATGAACTTTTCCGGATATTACCGGAGCGTGCAGAAATCCTGAAAGGATTATTGGGTGCAGACTTTATAGCTTTCCATACTCATGACTATATGCGGCATTTTATCAGTGCTGTCGAACGGGTATTGCGTATTGACTTTAAACTGGACGAAGCACAACTCGGGAATAGAGTAGTTAGGACCGATGCTCTTCCTATGGGAATCAACTACGGACTGTATCACAATGCTTCTTCCAGACCGGAAGTACAGCGGGCGATAGACCGTACACGGAAATTTTTCGGGAATCATAAGTTGATTCTTTCTGTAGACCGCTTGGATTATAGCAAAGGCATTCTGCACCGTTTATGGGGATTTGCTGCCTTTTTAGAATGTCATCCTGAATATTGTGGAAAAGTTACATTGGCAATGGTCATTGTTCCATCACGTGACCATGTAGATAGTTATGCTGAGCTAAAAACCAAGATTGACGAAGAAATAGGTTCTATAAACGGACAGTATTCTACGATGGACTGGACTCCGGTTTGCTATTTCTATCACGGTTTTTCATTTGAAGAACTGGTGGCAATGTACTATATAGCTGATGTAGCTTTGGTAACTCCACTTCGTGATGGCATGAATTTGGTTGCCAAGGAATATGTAGCCTCGAAAAATAATAATCCGGGTGTTTTGATTTTGAGTGAAATGGCAGGTGCAGCTATTGAGATGACGGATGCATTGTTGATTAACCCCAATGACACTGAGGAGATAAAGCAGGCCATTTGTCGGGCTTTGGAGATGCCCGAACAGGAACAACTGAAACGCTTGCAACACATGCAGAAAATTATTTCCGTACAAACGGTTAATAAGTGGGCGGCAGACTTTGTAAGTGAATGGAGCGATACGTGCCGTAAGAATGAACAGCTTCGTAAGAAAAGGATATCCGCCGGTATTATTGGTGCCATCAAAATGAAATATAACCAGGCTAAGCAACGGCTTATCTTGCTGGATTATGACGGAACGTTGGCGTCGCTCAAGACACGACCGGAAAATGCTAAGCCCACCCCTGAACTCATTGCCACATTGCAGAAGCTGGTTTCCGACCCGGCCAACCATGTTGTTGTGAATAGTGGTCGCGACCATTTTACTTTAGAAAAATGGTTGGGAAATTTACCTATTGCAATGGCTGCGGAACATGGTGCTTTCTATAAGGAAAATGGCATCTGGCACAAAAACATAAACAAAGCGGAATGGAGTTCCGGATTGGTGTCCATCTTGAAGCTTTTTGTCGAAAAGACGCCTCGTTCCCACCTTGAAGTCAAGGAAACGACTTTGGCATGGCATTACCGGGAAAGTGATGCATGGTTAGGAGCTTTGCGGGCACAGCAACTTATCAATGTGCTGGTTAACATCTGTATACAGCAAAAGCTGCAAATCATACAAGGAGATAAAGTGGTGGAGATTAAGTCTCCCGATTATAATAAAGGTTCCGAAGTGAGACGCCAGTTGGAAAAGAAACATTATGACTTTATCATAGCTATGGGAGATGATACTACGGATGAAGATATGTTCAAAGCTTTGCCGGTGAATGCAGTGACAATCAAGGTGGGATATGTGTCGGAGGCAGCAAGCTATAATATGCCATCACAAACGGAAGTCCTGCCTTTTCTTCAAATTCTGGCGAACAAGAAAGACATGAAACAACCCATTGGCGAGAATGTCAAAACAAGCTTGAAAGGGGTATTCGATTTTTTCAGAGACTTGTTAAAAACAAAATAGTAAAAATGAGTAATTTAAATTATGGGGTAGTAGGCAATTGTCGGACTGCCGCACTTATATCCGAAAAAGGCAGCATAGACTGGTTGTGTTTTCCCGATTTTGATTCTCCGTCTATCTTTGCATCACTACTTGATCGGGAAAGAGGAGGAAGTTTTGGATTTGACGTTACAGAAGACTATCATATCTCACAATCTTACGTTCCTCACACTAACATATTGTCTACTTCTTTTTCTTCGAAAGAGGGAGAATTTGTCGTACTTGATTACATGCCTTATTACCGTTCCTGCGAAAATGCCCATTATCTTCCGGCAGAATTGTATCGATATGTGAGGTGGATAAAAGGTAAGCCCCGTTTCAAAGTAAACTATGTCCCTGCTCCCAATTATGCGCAAGGTAAAGTGATTCATAATGTCACTTCTGAATTTATAGAAAGCTATTGTTCTTCTGATAATAAAGATAGACAATATTTGTATTCTTCCCTTCCTTTGCAGAACATCGAACAGAAAAAAGAAATTATATTGGAAAAAGATGAGTTCTTTCTTTTGTCATACAATGAAAAGGTCATTCCGGTGGACATTGAACGGGAAAAAATTGAATATTGCCGTACTTTGGTTTATTGGCTTAATTGGACCAACCGTACTAAGAAATATTCTCTCTATAATGATGTGATAGAAAGAAGCATGCTGGTTTTGAAACTGATGTCTTACTATAACGGAGCCGTACTGGCCGCCCTTACTACCAGTTTGCCCGAATCCGTCGGCGAAGTACGTAATTGGGATTATCGGTTCTGTTGGTTGAGGGATGCCTCCATGTCTATCGAAACTTTGTTCCAGATAGGCCATATAGGGGCAGCAAGACGTTTTATGAAGTTCATACAGTCCACTTTCGTATCCAAACACGAATCCTATCAGATAATGTACGGCATTCGGGGAGAAAGGCAGCTGACCGAGATTATTCTGGAGCATTTGTCCGGATATAAGAATTCCAAACCAGTACGGATAGGTAATGATGCTTACCATCAAAAGCAGAATGACTCGTTCGGTTATCTGATGGATTTGATTTACCAGTACTATCGGCTGATGCCCGGTACATTAGACGAAATAGAGGATATGTGGGAAATGGTAAAGAGCATTCTTTCCACGGTAATGGAAGATTGGAAGAAATCAGATAAGGGGATATGGGAAATCAGAGGAGAAAGCCGCCATTTTGTTTCATCCAAAGTGATGTGTTGGGTGGCTTTGGACCGTGGTGCAAAGATAGCTTCCATGCTCAATAAATACGGTTATAGTGAACGTTGGCAAAAGGAAGCTGACAAGGTATGGCAGGATGTAATGACATATGGATGGAAGGAAGAACTTCAAAGTTTCTCGCAGACTTATGATAATATGGCAATGGATTCCTCTTTGCTGTTGATGGAACCTTACGGTTTTATTGCAGCAGACGATATCCGATACCATAAGACAGTGAAGGCTGTGAAAAAAGCTCTTTTGCATAAGGGATTGATGTACCGGTATAACAGCGAAGATGATTTCGGGCTTCCTTCCTCGGCTTTTACCATTTGCACTTTTTGGCTGATACGTGCGCTTTTTGTTATCGGAGAAAAGGAAGAAGCCCGTTGTTTGTTTGATGATGTTCTGACATATTCCAATCATTTGGGATTATTCAGTGAGGATATTGATTTTAATACGAAGGAACAACTGGGGAATTTTCCACAAGCTTATTCGCATTTGGCATTAGTCAATACGGCTATTCTGTTTGCAGAAGAAAATAAGAGATTGGCTTTTATCCGGCCGTAACGAGGAGGGGAACTTAATTAATACTGCAAATGGGAGCATTTTGTATTTGTCCTTCTTTCTTTCGTTTTTAATTCCATTGAATGATGATACCTTTCTTTTTTTATGTATTTTTGCATAAATAAAATTTCACTATTTCGGCAGTTGTTTTGTACTCATATCGCTGATATAGTTTAGGAACTCAAAATAAAGGATTATCATGTTACGGAAGATTAGACTGACTTTTGCAATGATTTGCTTTGTACTCATCACCTTGTTGTTCCTTGATTTTACGGGAACGTTGCATGGGTGGTTCGGCTGGTTGGCCAAAATCCAGTTTTTGCCGGCTGTATTGGCGCTAAATGTGGGAGTGATATTGTTTCTTGTAATTCTCACTTTGGTATGCGGGCGTATCTATTGTTCTGTGATTTGCCCCTTAGGGGTATTTCAGGATATACTGGCATGGCTGGGCCGGCAACCTAAAAAAACGCAGGAAGCTTCCTTACTCTTATTCTCCGGCCTTATCTTGGCTGCGCTATGGCGTATTGGGTGTGTTTATCATTGCTTTGATTGCCGGAATTGGTTCATTGGCTGCTCTACTTGCACCCTATAGTGCATACGGACGTATTGCCAATAATCTTTTTCAACCTATATGGCAATGGGGCAACAATCTGCTTGCTTATCTGGCTGAACGGGCAGACAGTTATGCCTTTTATGAAACGGATGTATGGTTGAAGAGCCTGCCGACTTTTATTATTGCTGCCGCTACTTTGGCTGTGCTTGTTGTTCTGGCCGGACGCAACGGACGAACCTATTGTAATACGATTTGCCCGGTAGGAACGGTCTTGGGCTTCCTTTCACGTTATTCGCTTTTCCGCATCACAATAGATTCGGAAAAGTGCAACCAATGCAGTCTTTGTTCACGCAACTGCAAGGCAGCCTGCATCAACTTTAAGGAGCATCAGATTGATGCAAGCCGGTGTGTGGTTTGCATGAACTGCATTGAGAAGTGCAAGCATGGAGCCATTTCCTACAAGTATCATCCTTTCGGTAAACCTGCTGCGGGCAAGGCAGATTCGGAACAGATAAACGAAACCCGCCGCAGTTTTTTCACAGCAACGGCTCTGGTTGCAGCCACTTCTGTTTTAAAAGCGCAGGAAAAGAAAGTAGACGGAGGACTGGCAGCCATTGAAGATAAGAAGATTCCTAAGCGAAGCACTCCCCTCACTCCTCCCGGCTCATTGAGTGCCCGCAATATGGCGCAACACTGCACGGCCTGCCAGCTCTGTGTGTCGGCATGTCCCAATCAGGTTCTTCGTCCTTCTGCAGACTTAAGGAAATTGATGCAACCGGAAATGTCATACGAACGCGGCTATTGTAGACCGGAATGTACAAAATGTTCGGAGGTATGTCCTGCAGGGGCTATCCGTCCGATAACCAAAGCTGATAAATCATCCGTTCAGATAGGGCATGCCGTGTGGGTAAAGAAAAATTGCATACCACTGACGGATGGTGTGCAGTGTGGCAACTGTGCACGCCATTGTCCGACGGGAGCCATACAAATGGTGCCGAGTATACCTGAAGACAAGGATTCTCCAAAGATTCCGGTAATCAATGTGGAGCGTTGTATCGGCTGCGGGGCATGTGAGAATCTTTGTCCGGCCCGTCTGTTCAGTGCCATCTATGTGGAAGGACATGAAAGACATCGAATTATATAACAAAGTAGAATTTCTATAAGTATGGAAGAACATCATAAAAACAATATGAACCGTCGTGATTTCTTGAAGATAGTGGGAATTACAACCGCCACATCTACTGCTGCCCTCTATGGATGTGGTTCTAAGGAAGGAAGCAGTGAAGGCAGTAAAGTATTGGGCCCCATTCCGACGGATAAAATGACCTATCGTAGTTTTCCTGGTTTGGGGAGTGACAAAGTTTCTATTTTAGGATATGGCTGTATGCGCTGGCCTACCGTTCCTGCTCCGGATGGAAAAGGGGAAATGATAGACCAGGATGCTGTAAACGAACTGGTGGATTATGCCATTGCCCATGGTGTGAATTATTTCGATACGTCTCCGATGTATGTACAAGGATGGAGTGAGAAGTCTACGGGAATAGCTCTGAAACGCCATCCACGCGAATCGTTCTATCTTGCCACCAAACTATCCAATTTTCATCCTGATACCTGGACTCGCGAGGGTTCCATCGCCATGTACCGTAAGTCGTTCGAGGATATGCAGGTGGACTATATAGACTACTATCTGCTACACATGATTGGTGGCGGTGGCATGGAGCAATTCCGCAAACGCTACATAGACAACGGTATGATTGATTTTCTTGTCAAGGAGCGTGAAGCAGGACGCATCCGCCGTTTGGGATGGTCGTTCCACGGAGATATCGAAGTCTATGACTATGCCTTGCAGATGCATGACCGTGGTGAAGTTCATTGGGACTTTGTACAAATACAGTTGAATTATGTGGACTGGAAACATGCTTCGGGCAGCAACTTCAAGGCAGAGTATCTGTATGACGAGCTGGCCAAGCGTAAGATCCCTGCTGTCATTATGGAGCCTCTGCTGGGTGGGCGGCTCTCCAATGTCCCCGACCATATTGTGGCACGGCTGAAGCAGCGCGAACCCGAACGCAGTGTGGCGTCTTGGGCATTCCGTTATGCCGGTTCTCCCCAGGATGTACTGACAGTGCTGAGCGGCATGACTTATATGGAACATTTGCAGGATAACATCCGTACTTACTCTCCATTGGTACCACTCACGGAAGAGGAAACTCAGTATCTGTATGATACGGCAGATTTGATGATGGAGTACCCCACCATACCTTGCAACGACTGCAAGTACTGCATGCCTTGCCCGTATGGAATTGACATTCCTGCCATATTGATACATTACAATAAATGTGTCAATGAAGGAAATGTGCCGGAAAGCAGCCAGGATGAGAATTATCGGAAAGCACGCCGTGCTTTTCTCGTAGGATATGACCGAAGTGTACCCAAACTGAGGCAGGCCGACCATTGTACCGGGTGCAACCAGTGTTCTCCGCATTGCCCGCAAACGATTGATATTCCCAAAGAACTGCATCGTATTGACAAATTTGTAGAACAGTTGAAACAAGAGACTTTATAAAATGGAGAGTATCATTGACATACTGCACAAGGGAGGATACTCTTGTGTTATGAAGAACCGGGAGGAAGTCCGTACTTTCACCCAACGGGGAGTAGCGGATTTGTATGATTTGTACCAGGCAGATTCTGCATTTATGAAGGGGGCTGCCATTGCCGATAAGGTTATAGGGAAAGGTGCCGCTGCTTTGATGGTACTGGGAGGCTTTAAAACGGTCTATGCCGATATAATCAGCACTCCTGCGCTGGCATTGCTGTGCGAAGCAGGAATTGAAACGACTTTTGCCCAAGAGGTTCCCCATATCATTAACCGTGACAAGACCGGCTGGTGCCCGTTGGAGACGGCTTGCATGGAGCTGAATACGGTAGAGGAGATGTATCCGGTGATTCAGAATTTTATATCAAGAATCAGGGCAAAATAGCAACAGCCTGCTCTCTTTCCCTGATTACCTGATGCCTTTCTCTTCCAGCATCTTGAAGTCTTCCTTGAGCATACCGACATCATCCAGTGTGCGGGCTTCATTGTGGTCGTTCAGATAGACTCTGGGTCTTTCGATAAACAGAGCGCTGGTGACAGATAAAGAGTCATTCCGGTATGGGGTCTCCACTCCACCTATTTCCAGCATTGTCTGGAAGAATGAGGCACTGGAAGATACATTCTTCTGCCTATTGGCTTGTGCGGCCTCCAATAACGATGGGTATCTCTGCCGGTAGTTGTCGGACATCCAAATAAAGAATGGCACATGTATCTGATAATAGGAAGGTACCGGTGAAGCATGCAGAAAGAGATGCCGGTTGTCATCGAAAATATCTTCTCCATGGTCTGAAGTGTATATCAGGGCAGAATTGACATGTTGTTCTCGAAGCATATCTATCAGACGAACCAGAAAATTATCCGTGTAGCGGATAGAATTGTCATAGGCATTAATCAGGTTGTCTTTGTATTTCACTTCCGCATCAACGGGCATGTCCGGCAGGAAGAAAGCCTGCTCTGCCGGATAGCGCTCTTTATAATTAAAATGAGAACCGTAAGTGTGGAGAACTATAAATTGCCTGGAAACTCCTTTGCCCAGTTCTTTTGCTACCAGTTTCAACAGTTCGTTATCAGAGGGGTTGTAATTGGAATCCCCCACATCTTCTTTAATGAAATCATACGTGTCGGCTTCTTTGCCGAAGAAGTCTATAAATGAGTGGTTATAGCGCTGGTTCGAGAAAAAGGCGGTCTGGTAACCGGCTTCCTTGAATGCTGTGATAATCCCTTTTTGATAATAGATGGAATCAAAACTGGAAGCACTGACCGGTGACAGCAACATCGGAACACTCTTGTGGGTAGTGTTTGATTCTGTCAGCACATGGCTGAAAGCTGTCAGTCCGCCAATGCCCGACAGTCCCGGGTTAGTCTCCCGTTCGTAGCCGTACAAAGCCCAGTTGCATGCCCGTGAGGTTTCTCCCACCACCATTACATATACTTCCCTTTCATCAGCCTGATGAGTACTTCTAGCATGAAAGGTAAAATCTTTAGAGGTCTTGTGATAATTCCGCGTCTGGGCCGTCCGTTGAAAAGCAAGTGCTATGTTGTAGCATACGTTGGCAGGATACAGTTCGGATTTCGGCTCATACCGGTTATCTGTCAAATAAGCAGTGCCTAAGGATAATATTCCGGCAGACAACACATACAGAGTGCGACGGCGAGCTTGCCGGATGAATGCTTCGGACAGTCTGCGTTTGTGTACAATGGATATGGTTGCCAGAATTAATGCAGGTATATAGAGCACTACCACAATAACGATGGCAGGTATCAGATTGTCCAGCAGTTCCAGCGCCTCGCTCGAATTGGTTGTCACCAGATTCAGAAACATATCCACTGCGATAATGGACTGACCGAAAAGATACAGCAATACAAGCTGGAAGGCTCCGAAGAAGATGAACGGAAATAGCAGCCAGAATGTCCTGCCACAGTTTCTCGACCAAGCCATTACAGCATAATATATAGAAAGGGGTAGCAGGATATTACATATCTTTGCCGTCCATGATATGGGTTCTGTAAAGCATAGCACTACATTGGGCACTATCAGAATGACCAGAAACAGATAGAACAAATGTTCCTGATTGTCGAACCATTTTTTTATGTCTCTAAAAAGCTTCATCGATATTGAATATAAATCCGGTCTGGTGTTTGCCAAAACCTAAATCCAAACGTACGTTTACTCTCTTTTTGAACTCCCAGCGGTAGCCGAAACCATAATTAGGAAGAATATGCCTGGCCTCCAATTCCGAGAAATTCGGGAATATGGTTCCCGCCCCTACCCATACGGCAACTCCATTTCGCTTCCATACATGTTGGCGTAGTTCCAGCTGGGCATCCATTGCACACTTGTCACGGTAGCGCCCCTCATAATAGCCACGCATAGAATAGGAACTTCCCAATGTTGCCATCAGTCCCCAGGGCGGATTTCCGTAGTTCAGCAGAGTATGGAACTGGCCTGCCAACACCCCACCCTTCCACACGGACTGGTAATAGCTGGTCGTCAGTTCCGTATTGCTGAATGCATATTTATTTCCCAAAAAGGCCGGACTGAAGCGCTGGTCTATCCGTAGGTAATATCCTTTATAGGCATTTGTCAGAAAATCGCGTGAATCATACAACAAGGAAAACCCCAAGCTCACGTTGGTGCTACGCGCTTTCATTCCTTTCCATAATTCCGGTTTTTCAAAGTCATGTCCATACACGTAATCAAATGCTGTCATCGGACCGATATAAAAGTTACGTGCCATCCGGAACATGAAGTCCACCTTAACCTGCGCCTGAAAGCGATCGTATTCACTCTCATTGTCATCATTGGCTCCATTGTCATATCCTTGTCCCCAGTAAAGGCTTGGGAAAGAATAGAAATACAGATTGTAGTTCAACCGGTATTTGTCTTGGGGAAACAGATGGTTTCCACGTACTCCCAGCAAATAGAATCCCACTGTGGAGACATCCCCATACAGAGAGACATTGGACGGAGGGAGAATACTATCGTTCCGGTCGGTACGGTAGAGTCCTGCCGCCACCAGTCCGATTCCAAATTTGGTGTCACTGGAATAATGAGGCCCGCCTATAATGCTGAAATCAAATTTCTTGTTTTTCTTTTCTTTGTTGGCATCGTTGAAGTAATTCAAAATTTTTCCGAAAAAACTGCGTTTCTTGGGAAGCGAGTCTATCGGATACGTAGAAATTGAGTCCACAGAGTTTTTTGCTTCTGCAAGGTGTGTTTGTGCATGAACAGCCGTTTCTGTAATCAGCATCAATATTGGTAATATCCATTTTGTCAATTTAGTGTCCATTTACTTGTAGAAAACTTCCGTGGCAAAGTTAGTTTTTATGTTCTTCATTACAACAATGTTACTGTTCTTTTTGTTTCCAATTTTTCTCTTTTAATGTTCATTTCTACATTGCATGTGGGGTTTACTCTTTTTAACTACATCATTTATAGAACTTTCCTCGATTTATACTGTTATTTTAATATTACAAAGAACAACATGATATTGAATTATGAAAACAGCAATGGACATTCCCGATAAAGAGGGACAGAAACGACTGGTAATCGTAGGCGGCGGCTTTGGCGGATTAAAGCTGGCACGAAAATTGAAAAGCAACAAGTTTCAGATAGTTTTACTGGATAAGAATAACCATCACATCTTCCAACCGTTACTCTATCAAGTGGCCACAGCAGGTATTGAACCGAGTGCCATATCATTCCCATACCGAAAAATCTTCAAAAAAAGAGAGCATTTCCATATACGTATTTGTGAAGCACAGCAAGTCTTCCCGGAACACAATCTGCTGGAGACTTCCATCGGCACGCTGGCATACGACTATTTGGTCATTGCCACCGGCTGCAACACAAATTATTTTGGAAACGACGGGCTGGAGAAACAGACCATGGCACTAAAGAATACTTCGGAAGCCTTGTTCAACCGAAACCAGATATTGGATAGTTTTGAACAAGCCCAGAACACCGGTAATAAAGAAGAGCGCAGGCGTCTGATGACCTTTGCCATTGTAGGCGGTGGAGCTACGGGAATAGAGTTGGCTGGTGCTTTGGCCGAGATGAGGAAGTTTGTCCTTCCTCAAGACTATCCGGACTTGAATATCAATGAGATGCGTATCATCTTGTTGGATGGCTCTTCCCGGCTCTTGTCTGCTTTTTCAGAAGAGTCTTCCAAAGAAGTGGCCGATTATCTGAAGAAGCGTGATGTGGAAATCAAATTGAACCAACGGGTGATGGGATACGAGAATTATCAATTGGCATTGAATGACGGGACTGCCATCGATACCAAAAATGTATTCTGGGTGGCCGGTGTCAAGGCAAACAGCCTTCAAGGATTGCCTGCCGATGCCTATGGACCGGGAAACCGCTTGAAGGTGGACACTTATAACCGTCTTTCTCAATATCCCAATATTTTCGCTATCGGGGATACGGCCCTTATGATTTCTGAGGAGTATCCCAAAGGACACCCGCAAGTGGTGCAACCAGCCATCCAGCAGGCCCGCAACTTGATAAGGAACTTGCAGCGTGCAGAAACAGGCCTGCCGTTACAGCCGTTTATATATCAAAACAAAGGCTCCATGGCGACCATTGGCCGCAATCATGCCGTAGTCGAGCTTAAGAAACTGCGTTTTGGCGGTTTTCCGGCATGGGCTGTGTGGCTATTCATCCATTTGATGAGTATTGTGGGTGTAAAGAACCGTCTTTTCATCTTCGTAGACTGGATGTGGAGTTACTTTACCTATGACCCGTCTTTACGGATTATCATCAAACCCTTGAAGCGGGAGTAAACTTTTATTGAGTAATATTTGTTATAGTTCATATACGAACTTAAAAACGAATGAATATGTTAAAACAACTTTTATTTCCCGCCAAACCGGACGGAACGGCAACATCTGCTATGCTATTGATTGCAAGAATTGTATTCGGTATATTATTAATGAACCACGGTATCCAGAAGTGGACTAACTTTCAAGAGCTGTCGGCCGTTTTCCCTGACCCGCTGGGTGTAGGCAGTCCGCTGTCTTTAGGACTGGCTATCTTTGGTGAATTGGCATGTTCCATGGCATTCATTATAGGTTTTCTCTATCGTTTGGCTATGATACCAATGGTGTTTACAATGGCTGTTGCCTTTTTTGTAATTCATGGTAATGACCCGTTTGCCACGAAAGAGTTGGCTTTTGTATATCTGGTAGTGTTCATATTGATGTATATCATAGGTCCGGGCAAGTTTGCCGTTGACCGCTGGATAAGAAAAGCTCTTTTCCAAAAGGCTCGTAAATAGACACTTCCGTTTTACTGAAAACAGATTTTAAGCTCAAATAGGATGTATTTTCGTAAAAAATCCTATATTTGCGGATGCTTAAAATAACTCGATGAGCTATAAAGCTAATTAAACACAGTAAAATAAAAAAGAGTGATTATGAAAAAGTTCAATTTGAAGATGGTTGCGACCGTAATGATTTGCGGCTCGTTTCTTTTCAGTTCTTGTATCGGTTCTTTTGGACTGCATAGTAAACTGGTCAGCTGGAATCAAGGTATTGGTACCAAGTTTGTAAACGAACTGGTTTATCTGGCATTCAATATTATCCCGGTATATGGCGTTTGCTATCTGGCCGATGCATTGGTCATCAACTCCATCGAATTCTGGAGTGGTTCAAACCCTATGGCCAGCATTGGTGATGTAAAGAAAGTGAAAGGCGAAAACGGTGACTACCTGGTAGAGACACTTGAAAACGGCTATTCTATCACCAAAGAAGGTGAGACTGCTTCTATGGAACTCATTTACAACAAAGAGTTGAATACTTGGAATGTTGTTGCCGATGGTGTCAGCACAGAATTGCTGCAAATGAACAATGACGGCACTGCACAAATGACCCTTCCGAACGGTGAGGAAATGACAGTGACGCTGGATGCCCAAGGTGTGGCAGCAGCACGTCAAGCGACGATGATTGACAGCTATTACGCTTTTAATTAAAAGTTGAAAATGGAAAGGTGAAAGTTGAAAATGGCTGGGTGCATAGATGCCCAATAACCATTTTCACCTTTCCACTTCCCATTAGAACGGATATCCCACAGCAAAGTGGAAGGCAAAATCGCGGCTGAATTTAGGATGGATAATGGGATAACGGTCTTTTTTCTTCTCATACGCCGGATTGACGGCCTTCATACCCCCGTCGAAACGCAATACAAAGAAATCCAAGTCAAGACGCAATCCTAAACCATATGCCACGGCAA
>ULWJ01048447.1_pt1 | contig 14503 bp, 10 predicted proteins | sample 1960221 | NCBI WGS metagenome assembly ULWJ01 (sample SAMEA4835809, study PRJEB28245) | human gut metagenome | biome: gut microbiome; material: fecal sample | place: Denmark | collected 2008 | reverse complement strand
TGGGTGTATTGGCTATCCGTCTGCAAGGATTGAACAAGACATTGGAATGGGACGGCGCTAATATGTGCTTCACTAATATCGGTGATAACGAAACACTCAGAACCTGCATTAAGGACGGATTTACAATTCATGATGGTCACCCGTCATTCAATAAGACCTGGACAGATCCGATCAATGCGAAACAATTCGCAGCCGAATTGGTGAAACATAATTATCGCGAAGGATGGAATTTGCCTGATATGCCACGATAAGAGGAAATTAAAGATCAAAAAAATAAATTGATATTATATGAAAAAAGTATTTTACCCATTAGCTTGTTGTCTCGCAGCGGGAGTTTTAGTTTCCTGCAGCGGTCAGAAGAAAGCCGGGAGTGCTCAGGAAGAGCAATCGGCAAACGAAGTAGCATTATCATATTCAAAATCATTAAAAGCAGCAGAGATGGATAGCTTGCAATTACCGGTAGATGCGGATGGTTACATCACTATCTTTGACGGCAAAACATTTAATGGATGGCGTGGTTATGGCAAGGACAGAGTTCCTTCCAAGTGGACTATCGAGGACGGTTGTATCAAGTTCAACGGTTCTGGTAGCGGTGAAGCGCAGAACGGTGACGGCGGAGACCTGATCTTTGCCCACAAATTCAAAAACTTCGAACTGGAAATGGAATGGAAAGTTTCCAAAGGCGGTAACTCCGGTATCTTCTATTTAGCTCAGGAAGTGACTTCTAAAGATAAGGACGGTAACGACGTGCTCGAACCGATCTATATTTCCGCACCTGAATATCAGGTATTGGACAATGACAATCATCCGGATGCAAAATTGGGTAAAGACAATAACCGTCAGTCGGCTTCTTTATATGACATGATTCCGGCAGTTCCTCAGAATGCAAAACCTTTCGGTGAATGGAACAAGGCTAAGATCATGGTTTATAAAGGTACGGTTGTTCACGGACAGAATGACGAGAATGTACTCGAATATCACTTGTGGACCAAACAATGGACCGACCTTTTGCAGGCCAGCAAGTTCAGTCAGGACAAATGGCCGTTGGCTTTCGAACTGCTGAATAATTGCGGTGGCGAAAACCACGAAGGATTTATCGGAATGCAGGATCACGGTGATGACGTATGGTTCCGCAATATCCGCGTGAAGGTTCTTGACTAATGCATCATATTATGAAAACGAACTATTTATTAGTGCTGTTCGCATTGCTGCTGGCAATTCCGCAGGCAGCAGATGCGAAAAAGAAGAAAGACATTGCCATACAACTCTATTCGGTCAGAGACATCATAAATAATGGAACCGACCTCAACGTAGTGTTGAAGAATCTGGCGCAAATGGGATACACCAGCATCGAAGCCGCCAATTATGATAATGGCAAGTTCTATGGCAAAACTCCGGAAGAGTTTAAGAATGCTGTCGAAAAGGCTGGTATGAAAGTACTGTCTTCACATTGTTCCAGAGGATTGTCGGACAAGGAAGTGGCTTCCGGAGATTTCTCCGAGTCACTGAAATGGTGGGATCAAAGCATTGCCGCTCATAAAGCAGCAGGCATGAAATACATCGTAAATCCGGGAATCGGTGTTCCTAAAACAATGAAAGAGATGAAGATGTATTGCGACTATTTCAATGAAATAGGCAAAAGATGCCAGCAGAACGGTATGAAATTCGGATATCATAATCATGCGCATGAATTTCAGAAAGTAGAAAATCAAGCGGTTATGTTGGACTATATGATTGAGAATACCAATCCTGAGTATGTCTTTTTTCAGATGGATGTATATTGGATTGTCAGAGGGCAGCACAGTCCTGTGGACTATTTCAACAAGTATCCGGGACGTTTCACCGTGCTTCATATCAAAGATGACAAAGAAATCGGAGATAGTGGTATGGTCGGATTCGATGCTATCTTCAGAAATGCAAAGGTTGCCGGCGTAAAGCATATTGTTGCTGAAATAGAAGGGTACAGTTGTCCTGTAGAGGAAAGTGTCAAGAAGAGTCTGGACTATTTGCTGGATGCTCCTTTTGTAAAGGCGTCTTATAGTAAATAGAAGTAAATACAGAAAAAGGAAACAGTAGGTTCACGCTTTATTGCTTGAGTCTACTGTTTTTTCTTATTTTATTTTAATATACCTCCCAACATTTCCACCCTTTGTTAGAGCAGATATACACCACATAAGTTCGCACATTGTAATTAGGAAATTTCCTTTTTGTATCCTCAGCATAGCCTTTTACCTGCTCCACGTGCTCAGGAAGCGGTTCACTAAGAGATAACATTCTCTCAGCATCCTTACCCCGATAGTACTTGAACTCCACTACTCTATCATCCGTATAGTAATCCGTACCGGGAATTCCTGCCATTTCAAAATCCGAACGTCCGGCAGAGTTGTTCTGTTCGATAGCAAACGTATAACAGCTGCTCAAATAACGGGAAACAAGTTCATAAAAAGAACAACGAATAAAATTCTCATTTATTTTGTCGAATACCTGTGCCAGGAATTGTCCTAAATATTGTTCAAAATAATTCTGCACCAATGGTTCCAAACGACGGTCAGCATCATATTTCCGGTATACAGGAACATAACGCTGTGCATTTCCCTCTATTTGATTTAACTGATTATAATAATCCATATAGACGCTGCGCATCGTCATATTAGGCAATGTCGTCACATAGTTATCTTTAAGCGTTGTCATCCCCAAATAGAACAAGCTCACCGGATAAAATTCCTTATTAAAGAACTTTCTCTTATTGAATTTACTGGAAAGATCAGCTACATTGTATGGTAATTCATCGTCAATAACTAATGCGTCCAGCATCTTTTTAGCATTATCCAACGATAAAGTAAGACGACGTATCCAGTTAATGTCTGTACGTAAATTCTCGTCAACCAGCTCATCCGGAATGCTACCGGCATTAGCAGCGAACTTTTTGAAAAAATAAGTAAGGATGGTAGAATTAAAAAGGCGTTCCCCATTAGGACGGAAACGGTAACCATCGTAGTTACTCACTATGAGTTGCCAGATTTCATCATAACGATCTTGTCCAGCAGCATATTTATCAAGCACATAGCGCAAATAAGTTTCTGTTTCTTCATACGTAAAGCCGAGCATATTCAGGAAGTTCGGTTCCAGCGTGAGTATTTCGGCAATATTATATCCACTGGTCAGATCGTCCATAGTAACAGGTAGCACACCTGTGCAAAAACAAGTGCGAATGCTCCCTTCACCAATACCTTTCTTTATTACTTTAAAAAAAGTGCGGAGAAAGCTATCGGCAGTAGTAACTTCCTCATAGAGCGGATCATTGTAAGCTGTAAGGAGTTGATTGGTGAAGTTGTCATATTCATCAATCAGAATATAGACTTTTGGCAATTCATGAGAACGAATATAAGTAAGAGCCTCTTCGAGCATTTTTGCGGCATCCCCCCGATTGACAAACTGAAAATCCCCGAACAAATCACGGTTATGTTCTACCATGACTTCTACAGGACCACAGTTCAAATCATTAAAATTCTGTGTCAAACCTTGTATATTGTCCGCCATTACCATAGCCGAAAAATCATAGCGGATAATCATATAACGGTTGTGTTCTGATGTGGGATGACTACCAATCCAAGTGTTTCCAAACAGTTCTTCGAAACGATGTGCTTTAGTACGATCGTAATAACAGGCTAGCATAGAAATCAGCAAGCTCTTCCCAAAACGGCGAGGACGTAGGAATACAGGAGCTTTATAATCCTCAAGACCTGAAATGTACCTTGTCTTATCAACATAATAAAAGCCACGCTCTCGCATCTCTACAAAATCGGATACTGCATAAGGAATCGTTATTTTTGCCATAATCTCAATATTTTTTGCTCTATACAGGCAAAGGTACAAAATAGTTGATAATAAAGGCGAGAGAAGAAAATAAATTCATTTATTTATAGGATATATAACCAATACGCAGATGATATACAATCTGCACATACTCGGCTATATCCACATTAAGAGAAATAGCCGAGTTCACGCGCATCAACTTTACTACCATATATTCGACACTATCCCTTCATATTTTCAATCTATGCACAGTCCTTCCTAGTAAAATAAAAACGATTACTATAATAATCAGCATAGCAATTCCCCCTAAGTCCAGTTTAAACTGCTGCCATTTAGCAAGTTGTTTCTCTACTGGATAAGGAACTTGTATTGAATCAGTCTTTATCAAAGTATCTGTCTTATTTACATATTGGTACTTATACAGATATTTATATTTATACTGATATACCGTATCTCCTTTTACCGTTAGATATACACTATCATGCTGATATATACTATCATACCTTATACTATCACGAACATTATATTCTGTCTTTACAGATTCAATCGGGATATATTGAGTCCGACATGAACAGAAACATCCTCCCAATACAAAAGATAGCATCAATATACATACTAAATGCCTCATAATTCGATAGTTTTCAAATAATTAAGAATCCCATCAATATGTATTTGTATAACTTGTTGCTTTCCCTCAGGAGATAAAAGGAATTCGACATCTTCCTTATTATCCTGAAAAAAATTCTCGGTTAATACTGACGGACAAATTGTATCCCGGCATATGGCGAGATTTTGTGTCCAAAACAGTTGTCCTGGCATTGGCTGACGGACAAAAACAGATTGCATAATAGCAGATTCAGCTAAACTTGTAGCCAAACATTTACTATTGGCAGAAGCATTATTCGAAACAAATACACTCCATCCATGCGCAGATAACCAATCAATACCAAGAGCTGCTGCATTGCAATGGATAGAAATTAAGATCGCATTTCCTCCAGATTCCTGATAAATTTTGTTCACTCGCCTACATCGTATAGAGAGTGGTATATCTACATCCTCCTTCACAATACGTTCTGCCTCCTCTCCCCTATGACGTAATCCGGCTACCACTCTATCAGCTATTTCTCTTGTATATGCCCATTCTTTTAATCTCCCATCCGGTGAACATTTGCCAGGAGTATTTTCACCATGCCCGTTATCTATCAATATTTTCATGTTACAATATTCTTTTTTATTAATAACCACTTGGAGGTTGCCGCCTGTCACATTTACGAATATCACAACGCCTCATTTCAGCCTCCTTCTGTTTTAATTCAATTCCATGTCTTTTGTAAATTTCATCTAAATGGGCAGCTTGCTCCTGACGGAGTTCAACATAGATAGTATCAATCTTTGCATCTCTTTGAGCGATACGTTCCTCCAACCAAGCTATTTGCTTACGCTCATTTTCATTCTCCATGCTGTCAGCAGCCGCACCTTCCTTACGTGCATTAGTTTTCCTGTTCACATAGAAGTTTATTACCCATTTGATTGCTTCTAATCCGCCTAGAGCGCCAATCAGAGCTAGCCATTCATTTAATCCCATATTTATCCAATTTTATTCTGTTATTAATGATGTTAATGGATATATCCTATAGTATACTGTACTCAAACATATTCCATCAAAATCAAATCTAATAAAGCATATCTTTATATTCTTCAGGAGCATCGATCTCACAATAATGCTCCGGCAACTCTAACAATGGTTCGGGTAGCTTTTGAGAACCAATATAGTAGGTATACCCTAAGTATATTTCATACCCAAAAATCTGTTTGTCAGATATTCTTTGTAGAACTTTACCTTCTGAAGCTATCAGATGGAAGCTAGGAGTATTATCTCCAATCATAATTTTCACTTTTTTCATTCTTATTTTTTATTTATATTATTATACTAAGTTCAAAGAGAACTTGGAAATTACAAACTTTGATGAATTTCAATATTTTGTCAATTATACCAATAGTAATGGCCGTTATTTGGATTCTGCTAATAACAATCGTATTGATTCGAGTCCATTCCAGAATTGTATAAATTTGAAATCTATTGTTCTTCCACCCAACATTTTTAATATCGCTCTCAGTTTTTTGGCTAATACTAAAATTTCTAAAATTTTAATTCCCAAGTCAGTTGGTCTTTGTGATGTTGCAACGTTTAAGAATTGTGTAAACCTCACTTCTATTGTGTTTGAGGATGGAGGGGATGTACCATTATACGTCGGCGGTGATCTGTGGCTAGAAAACACTCAAGTTACAATATTAGTACTTCCATTTAAAACATACAGAATTAGAGGATATTGGAGAAGAGGCTCTAATCTAAATACATTATATGTAAAATCAACAATTCCACCAATATTGGAACACGGATGGGGAGATAATCCTGATACCTGTGATCTATACGTTCCTATTGGATGCAAGGAAGTTTATGCTTCTGCGACCAATTGGGGAAGTTTTAGAACTATTACAGAGTATGACTTTGATCTTAACCCCAATAATGTACACTAACAATCAGAGTAGAAAATTAGTATCCCATAATCCTAGAAGCCAATGAAGTCCATCCGGAAGCAGACTTGTAAGCATTAACTGCTGCTTCTGGGACATAAATAGGGAATGTAGAATTACCAAACACACTGTATTCAAGAGATGGAGGGACATTTCCCTTCAATTTCACCCCTGCTAAAGAAGTACATCCATTAAATGTTGCCATACCTATTATAGTGACAGTTTCAGGTACTTCTATAAGCGAAGTTAATGAAATACAATCTCTAAATACATTACTTGGAAATTTACTGTCAGCAAAACCCTTTGGTATATTTACACTTTCCAGCGAAGTACAGCCATAAAAAATATTCGTACCTAAGAAATATACAGAATCAGGAAATAGAACTTTTTTAAGACTGGAGCAACCACCAAAAGCACTTGTTTCAATTCTTTTGGCTGTAGGCATTATTGTTACTGATTCCAGATTGGTACATCGGTCGAAAGCTCCGTATGGCACCCCAGGCTCACCAGGATACTCTGTACGTGCGTTTGCATTAGTGAAATATTTCAACTCATTAAAAGATGTAATTTCCAAGTTCTCTTTGAACTTAGTATTAATAGTTGTTATCCCTGCAGCCTGTTCAACGGTCAATTCTCCATCACTACCCCAATTCCTCACACATATATCTTTTACGACTTGATCTTTGAAATCAACACAAGCTTCTCCCGTCATATTAAACAAAATATTAGGGAAGTAACTTTTTAAATCATACAACATATCTGGCGAATACTTATCTGTACATAGTACTTTCCCTGATAATACAGGTATAATGTTATCATCTCTTTCTCCACTTTCATTTATTCCACGATATCCATTCTCAGCTAATGATAACAGAGTTTTTAATATTTCGTTCGTATAGAATTCTTCATCAAATCCTACAGCCCTAATATATTTAAGTAAATGTTCCTTGACTGAATATATGGATTGTATTTTCGAAAGAATATTATTATTAGTATTACAATTTTCTACCCAAAAATCTACAATCTCAGACTCGTTATTAATGGTAAGAATAGCATTTGAATAACCCACCATATGTATACAGCTAGATCCGTTATTATAAGTAATATTAACGAGATTATCGTTTGCGGATGGCATGAAATCAATAGTATCGTCTGAATCAATCAGTAAATCAGTTATATGTGTGCAATCAGACAAGTCTAATGCAACCATACTACCAGCAAATGCCGTTGTGTTCAATATCCGCAGTGTCTCAGGAAATGCAATAGAACTAAGTTGCGAACAACCTGTAAATTCATTTGTTAATGATTCAATCTTACTTAAAGATAACTCTTTAAACGATTTGATACCTGTTCCTGCAAAAATAATTCCTAGTTCAGTAATATTTCCCATTTGTCTTTTGCTTGTTCCTATACCGTCACCCCAATTTTCTGCGCATAACATTGTTACAATATCATCTGCAAAACGAACATAAAATTCCCCATTGATATTTAAGGTTAGTCTTGTGAACATTGCTCTGAGCGCTTCTACAGTATCTCCATAAACACTCGCATTGATGTTGAGAGTTCCATCTAACACAGGTAATTCATCTTCTCCGGAAAGCCCTTCACTACTTAATCCACTATAAGTACCGTTTGTCAGGTCAACCAATTTGTCTAATATGAACGAGTTATTGTATGACTCTTCAAAGCCAACGGCTCTAATCCTCTTCAATGCATGGTTATCTCCTTGTTCCATTTGTGCATTCATTATATCAACAAGAATTTTCATAGGTCGAACCAGTGCGCAATCAACAATGAAAAAGTCACTGATCACTGTCTTGCACAAGTCAATCCCGATTCCATCATCTGTAAGAAGAGGATAATTAGACAATGACAAGTATTGATTAAATCTGCTGTATTCAACTACACGAAGTCCTCCACCCGACGGCAGCACAATCTGCGCCAAAGAAGTACCGTCTGCATAAATTTCTTGCAAGTGCTCGCATGCGGTTAAGTTCAATGTACCGGACAAAGTGGTAATATTCGATAATAGCAATCTCTGAAGGCTCACACAATTCGATAATGTCAAAGAGGATATTGAAATGATAACCGGATTATTTTTGCTTCCAAGTCGTATATCCCTTAGCATTCTTCCTTGAATAATCATAGATCCAGTTACATTCTTATTGTACCAATCACCTATATCCTGCAGATATGATGCTCCCTGTATTGCATTCTGCTGATCACCGGAGCCCGAAAGTTCAATTTCCATTTCACACACTTCTCCAGCTTTCGTTCTCTTTCCTTGTATGATACTTGTACCGTTCGCAATTGCCGGATACATATCCATTGCGGGTGTCAACTGATATTTAATCGTGTTACCTGCAGCACGTACAGTAATTGTATCGGTTCCAGAAGCCGAGAATAGTCCGAAGTTATACTTCGACATCATATACAAAATACGCTTAGTAATCCACCTCTGCTCCGCCAGATAATGATCGCCTAAACTTTGAGTAATCGGATCAGTATCATTTGAATAAATACCTGCATTATAAGCTAATTTACCATTTTCATAACAATACTTAGCATCAGCATTATAACCGTCCGACGGGAAATATTCCTGCGCTTGGTCAAAGAAATACTTTTTGTAAAACGCGTATATCTTTTCAAGGTCATTTCCACTCTTTAAACCTCCGAGCGATTGCATGGCTGCCATAGATTTGCGCATACTTATTATCTTCTCCTCCGGGAAAGCAAGTTCCATCAAGTTAAAAAAATTATTTGTTTCTCCGTTCCATACAGCCGCCCCGGTCTCATCCAAATCATGAGTTTCAACACTGTACTCTTTATCCGGTAAACCACGATTGGTTGTATCAAAACGAGTATCAGCATCATCAACACGCCATCTCCATTTTGAAGTTTCGATTCCAAAGCTATACGGATAGGTGTTCTTTGCTCGTTCGTCTGTTCCAGCATTAAACTCTACATTGTTCATAAAGTACAAACAATCATCGATATCCCAGTACAAAGCGGCTTCCTTTCTGAACTTAGCCACACGGGCATTGATAAAAAGGGTATTCAGACTATCATTTGTTTTATTCTCAATATCAGCAGAAGCAAGTCCATAATCTTTGTCTACCAGTTGAGATACCAGATTAATTGGTCCTTCTCCAATGTCCGATGGTATAAACAAACCTACCGACGCCTCATAATAATAGACATCAAACCGATGCGAATCACCAACTTTTGCAATCCAAAACTCATAAGGCTGCGTACGATATATATCCAGGTCATCATTCAGTTCATCGGGAGTACCATCGAATGGAAGCAAACGGGGGGAACATTGATAAACGTGATTGTAGGTTGGAATCCAGTTGACTATATTTGCTATATCTCCAGCTCCAAAACCGAAAGAGTTGGCACCATTATACTGCCATGCTTCTTTGTCCTCATCGTATACGACTCTCCCGCTATCAGTATTCCACGGAACACGAAACAAAGTCAGAAGAGGCGAGTTATCAGAACCTTCGATAGACAAAAGATCAGGAAAATAGTCCGTATCATAGCCGAACGTATATTTATCCCCTTTATCCGGTCCGAAAGTATATAAACCCTTGAAAACATATACAGGTTCTCCGTCGTCATTAATTGACTTTTCAAAACAAAAGAAAGGAAGCTCGTATACTGATACACGTACATCCGAATACCCCTCCCTCTGCATTGCTTCGTTCGACAAACCTACTTGTTTATATAAATCAGTGTAAGAATTGACTGCGCCGATTTTATGAGATTGCATGGAAGAGGCAAAATTCTTTTTTGCTGTAAATTTCTGTCCTGCCGGAATCCAAGGTACCATCTGCCATACTTTTTTACTGGTACTTCCATCAGCATGAGTAATGACAGACAAATTCTTGTCTAGTTGATAACGGGTATTCCATATCCAGTATTTCATAGATGAAGTACCTTGTCCTTTTGCAGTGACATCACTGATAGATACATTCCACTCCGGATGGTCGTAGAAGTAAACGTCAAGGGTACCAATACGTTGCGTCTGGTCAGCCATACTTGGAATCGTATTGTCAAACACTATGACATTATATTGGTCAACCGTATTATCGAAGTCTATTTCAGAACCGTTTGTATCAAGGATGTCATTCTCTGTTTTGAAACTATTTTTTTCTTCTGCTGTAGAAAGCCAATTGACATAGTTCGTTTGTACACCTTGCGAGGTTAATGCCGAATCATATTCACGAATACCGTATACATCTACATCCGCATTATCAGAGCCTATGACAATCGTTCCGTTATGAGCAAAATAATCATTATTCTCATAAGTAAACTCACGGTTCTTAATTCCGTTTATATAGAGAATGCAGAGATTAAATCCACTATTTCCATAAGCATCCGGCATGATTGTAAGTGTCAGCCGGGTCCGCTTCTCTTCAAAGGTGTGAAGACTTTGTACATCCTTATCTTTTAGAGACTGTGAGTACATAATCACGTTGTCTGGATAAATATTCAATCCGACAAATAAATCTCCTGCAGGAGTAGAGACTGTGATAACCGGTTTTGAGAAATCAGTAACGTTAGAGATTTGATAGTCTATTTCAAATGTCTTGCCGGTCCGGGCACTCTCTTTTCCAAACGGACTGTAATTGATATCAACGCTTGATCCGGCAAGCAGACGGAGCGTTTTATACCCTAGATTATCGTTTGTCCATCCGTCGTTTCCCCAGTTTATTCCATTCCATATAGCTTCGATCTGCGTTCCGTCGACTTCATTAATCATACATTCCCTATTTCCTTGTCTGTTGGTACGTGTTTTAGGGTTGATATACATCACAGCTCCTGCTACGGCAGAATATCCCAACGAGTTATTCACGGGAAACTCTAATGGATCGGTAAGCAGAACGCCGCTATCTTTGACATTAGCAATAATAGAGAAATCCTGATTATCTATTGTGTCTATTTCAAGAGGCAATGAGAATGAATACTTAGTAGAGGTAGAAATGCTTTCTTCAGTAGAACTGAATACTACTTCATTCCCCTTCGTAATCTCAAACAAGGCAGAAGTACTAACATTATCACCATCATACATCGTATAATCAAACAAGATGTTTTCACTCCAGTTGGTTATTCTTTCCGCCACATTATTGATAGCGATCAGTTTAGCCTGCTCACCGGCGACTGCACATATCACATTAAATGATAGGGTCTTAGTACGAATACTACCGTCCGCATTGGAAACATAAGCCGATATCTTAAAAATTCCGCTCTTTTGTGGATGTGGAATAGAGTAATTGTAAGCAGTTTCGACATAAACTCCCGTGCCCAACGCTACTTCATACCCTTCAGAATAATCTGTTCCGGAAATGTTCACATACAGACTTTTAGAAACATTCCCTGATATATTGAACGGAACTGTAATGTCATTATTAAATGCCGTCCACCATTTAAAGTTTACTGCGCTAATGGACAGAGACGTAAGCTGCACAGCATATACAAATGCGGGAGTTGTTACCTCAGTCACTTCTCCGGTAACTTTGATCATGACATTATTAGCTCCGGATGTCAGAAACTCGGCAATATCCGTTTTGAACGGAACACTAGAATTGATATACAATTGTTTCACTATAACATATTCAGAGTTAATGTTATTCTTGACCGAAATCTGGCACATACCACGTTCTCCTGTGTCTTCATATGGTTCATTAGAGCTATATCTTTCCTGGCTGATAAAGGTAAAATCCAATAAACAAGGCTCTCCCTTACTAGCAGAAATATTTTTCGATTCCAGGTTATTTGTGATACGAATATTCCGTTGCACACCAGTACCGCCACCACCTTCTCCATGAGTGGAGATATAATTCATTAAGTCAGAAAAAGTGGTAATGATAGAACCGTCCTCAGCCGTTCCGGTAGGAATAAAGCATTCCGCAGCCGGTTTCCATTCATTGTCCCTATACATCAAAACGGAACCATCTTCTGCTATATCAGCTTCTTGAGACACATTGGTCAATTCTCCCATTGAAGCAGCACCTTTTATTTCAGAAAGTAAAATCAGGGTCTGCCATTCTCCATCCTCTCCCATCTTCCATTGCAATTCTGTTCCGTTAGACTGAAGATAGACATTTTCTCCATTATCACCTTTATCTCCCGGATCTCCCTTCTCTCCTGTCTGACCCGGATCTCCTTGATTTCCCTATTCTCCCTTTTCTCCCTGAGCAGACACCCGATTCCCTAAAGAATCAGTTATATCTTTCCATGTATTCCCGTTATCTTCCGATACTTGCCAATAGCCTGACGAAATTCGAAAGACAGGTAAAGCTGCCAATTTACCTTTAAGTAGTTCCAACGGAGTACGGACAACATCAAATACCGATCCGGATTGGCGTACACACGGGAGAGAGTTAATTCCCTCTATCGAATCAACAAGAGGAACTTCATCAACTCCTACAGAGTCGAGTTGCAGGCGTCGCTTCACGTTTTGAGCTAGTACGTCCAGTTGCGACTCAGGCAGCATTCCTTGAGATTCCATCAACGAAAATACAGCCGTTACTATATCATTAATTTGCTCTTGTGTCAGTTCCATATTATTCCTGTGTTAGTTTTAATAAATTTAAAGCAGCCTTCTTTGCAGATACCAGAATGGTACTTGCATTAGAGAGGGCATATATAATAGCACTGATTTGTTCATCAGGGATTTCAAGCTCTCCTTCGGAATGATAAATGTTGCGTGCTGTTTCATCAACACCGATATCAGAAGTATTCTGATGAATTGCATTACCTACTGCTTTGGCGATATCCATTTCCTTGTATTCACCAAATGTCACTTCTACTTTTGCTTTTGTAAAATCTACTTTCATAATTTTTCTTATTAATAAATCATTTATTAAGCAGGTCTCCCGAAAATTATAACCATAAAATAAGCGGGTTTTGCCTTATCATTATTCCCAGATCTAAACAATATCCGAAAAACATTATTTTCAATGCTAGTATAAGATGGAATTGCTTCATGGTATCCATCCACCCAATTTACTGATGGCATTGCCAAGAAATAATAATCTGTATGTCCAAGGTTATGGTAAAATTCATACTCCCGTTCTGCGTTTAATGCAATACGGTTAATAGAAATACCATTTCCCCATTTCCTATTAAGGTTAATGCCACTATTGGTAGTATAAATCTCGACACACCCAAGTACACCGGGCATACACCAAGTATCTCCAGCTTCTGATAATTTCCATTGGCATCCTCCAGAAGCAACAAGAGCATAATTAGCCTTTCCTCCATACTTATAATCATATGTAGAACTGCCATAAGCATTAATCTTGACAGCTATATTTTCATCGTCACCTGATGCCTGAAACATAGACGCTGTTTCAAATCCTGCAATAGAAGGTATGCCATTACCGAGTATCGCTTTCCTTATGGCGGTTAAAGTTTGATTTCCTGATGTCCGTGTTTTTTGTGTTTCAATACTAATAAACGCATCTGCATTACTATAATTTGACAATCCGTATCCATCTATCTCAAACCCTCCAATTTTTCCTCCCTTAGCAGTCATATATCCATTTTCAATACTAAACCCCTTATTATCAGTAGCAAAACCTTCTAGAGTTATCTTATCAGCTACCAGTTTAATTTCACCATCACCACTTTCATTGATAGCAGCAATGATCGAAGCTGCATTAACGACTTCCCCACCTTCTGTCTTCTTCACCAACAGACCAATGGACGTGCTAGTCTGGTCAATAGTCGTCTGATTCTTGACAATCCATTCACGGGAGGCTTCTACTCCCAGGTTAGCAAGCTCGTTGCGTGCTGTTACATACTCCTTGAATAAAGGATATATCTGTTTGTCAGCGTCTAGCAAGGAGATCCTTTGTAATGAATCGGAAGAAAGTAAAGGATAAGCAGCCGAACTACCTTCAAGGGTATAGGTCGTAGAGAATAATCCCATCTTAAGATTCGAATACTTTGTTTTCAGAGCATTAATTGCAGTACGAAGATTCGTTTTGATCGTTTCTCCGGTATTGATGCCCGCATCAAGAAAAGCAAGAACCCGGCTGATAACAGGACTGTTGGCTTCTAATATGCTAGGTGTACCCGCATCGACTGCCGTGTCAGCCAGAGGATGTAAATTAAACTGTGTCAGCAAGGAATAAAGTAT
>ULWJ01006919.1_pt1 | contig 14563 bp, 13 predicted proteins | sample 1960221 | NCBI WGS metagenome assembly ULWJ01 (sample SAMEA4835809, study PRJEB28245) | human gut metagenome | biome: gut microbiome; material: fecal sample | place: Denmark | collected 2008 | reverse complement strand
AGTCATCAATGTCTTGGATAATGCGCTAAAGTATAGTCATAGAAATAGCCACATCGCAATTTCTATTGAAAAACAGCACTTTTATACACTCGTGAAAATTAAGGATGAGGGGATTGGTATTCCACAGAATGAATACAATAAAATTTTTCAGCGGTTCTATCGTTCCAATCATGCTTATGTAAAGCAAACGGAAGGCAGTGGTGTTGGGTTATATCTGACACGAATGATTTTAGAACGACAGGGAGGTTTGATCCGTGTCGAATCTGTTCCGGAAAAAGGAAGTACATTTATTCTACAATTTAGGAACTGATAAGAGGCCGGAGAAATTCCGGCCTTTTGTTATTCAACGGTAAGCTATTCTGTAAGGTTCCCGTAATACTTCTTTGATATAATAATCATAGTTAAGGTACGGGAGGAAAAGATGGATATATCGTTATTAAATAATTACTTTGAATTGTATGGAGGAATGGCTATTTTCATTGTTGTACTACTAGAATATATGAATCTTCCCGGATTCCCCGCAGGGATTATTATGCCTCTTGCAGGAATCTATGCAGCACACGGGGGGATAAGTCTGCTTACAGCTATTGCTATTTCTGTTTTAGCAGGAGAAGTTGGGAGCTGGATATTGTATTTTCTGGGGATGTACGGTGGGAATGCTTTTCTCAAAATATACTTAAAAAAGTTTCCCAAACACAAACCTGCGATTGATCGCACGTTTGATTTAATCCGGCGCAAGGGTTTTTATGGAATTTTCATCAGTAAGCTAATTCCGATGGTTAGAACATTGATTTCTATACCAGCAGGTGTACTAAAAATGGAGTTTATAAAATACTCGATTGCCTCATTTGGGGGAGTAACACTTTGGAATACTCTATTTGTGGGCGCTGGCTATATTATTGGAGAACCTATACTGGAAATAATTGCAAGGGGGTGAGAAAATGAGGATTGCTATGATGACAAATAACTATAAACCGTTTGTTGGCGGGGTTCCAATCTCGATTGAACGGCTTGCTGACAGTCTAAGGGATTTTGGGCATACGGTATACGTCTTTGCCCCGGATTATAAATCCCCCGTGGATGATGATGAATATACGTTTCGCTTTCCAACAATGAAACGCAAGATCGCCGGAGCGATTCCTATTCCCAATTTGGTTTATGGATATATGAAGAAAGCCATTTCAACACTTGATATTGATTTGATTCATATTCACCATCCCGCTATGATTGGAAATGTAGCAACACGGCTTGGAAAGGAATTTCATATTCCCGTAGTGTTTACATACCACACAAGATATGAACAATATCTGCATTATTTGACGCCCTTTGCTTATTTGCAAAATAAGGCAAATCAGGGAAATCTATTAGGGGAATCCATCCTTGATTTTACACAGCGGCAAATCATACAACGCTATTTGAATCACTTCCTTGAAAAATGTGATATGGTTTTTGCACCGACAAAGTCTCTACAAGATTATTTGAAACCATTCCACATAGATACGCCGATCAACATTGAACCCACAGGACTGCCTCATGTCTGCTTTGAAAATCATATCGAAGCACTTGACATCCGAGAAAAATATTTGCAGGGGAAACAATATCTGTTCTGTACGGTTTCGAGATTAGCGAAAGAAAAAAATATTTCTTTCCTACTACGAGGTGTTGCCGCTGTGAAAAAGCGGTTAGGAGATGTTTTCAATCTGCTTATTTTGGGAGAGGGGCCGGAGAAAGAAAATTTAATAGCCCTTTCTCGAAGTCTAAAAATTGAACAAAATGTATTTTTCATTGGAGAAGTACCAAATCATAAAATTTCAGCATATCATCAGGCGTGTGATTTGTTTTTGTTTTCTTCAAAATCTGAAACACAGGGAATTGTGCTTTTGGAGGCAATGGCAGCCTATCTACCAGTCTTTGCTGTTCGTGCAACCGGAGTATCAGATGTTGTTGTTAATGGAGAAAATGGTGTATTGTCGTCAGATTCCATAACTGAATGGGCGGACAACTTGATTTCAATTTTGAAAAATCCTGCTGTACTTATAAAAATGAGAGGTTCCGCTCGTAACACTGCCCTTTTATATGATGAAAAGAATATCGCCAACCAAATTTTAGAGAGTTACATATACTTGAAAAAGAGCTATGAGGCAGAACATTGGCTGATGATGCACTTAAACAGAACAAGTCACCCTGTATTAGCAAAGGAGTATTAAGATGGATATTATTCTTGAAACAAAAGATCTGACCAAAACGTATAAGGCAGGCGGCAATCATATTAACGCAGTAGACCATACCTCTATTTGTGTTGAGAGAGGCGATTTTGTAACTATCGTAGGCAAATCAGGATCGGGAAAAAGTACGTTGCTTCATCTAATCGGAGGGCTGGATTATCCCACATCTGGCGAAGTCTGGATTGACAATGAGTGTATAACCAATATGAATGAAGAAGATTTATCCGCATTTCGCAGGCGAAAAATAGGTTTTATTTTTCAGGCATTTAATCTTGTTCCCTCTTTGAATGTCTGGGAGAACATTATTTTGCCTATCGGACTAGATGACAGAAAGCCGGACATGGTTTATTTGAAAGAAATTATTGAATTACTTGGATTGGATGAGAAGCTAAATAATCTTCCTAACACATTGTCTGGAGGGCAACAACAGAGAGTTGCGATTGCCAGAGCATTGGCAACGAAGCCCGCCATTGTATTGGCAGATGAGCCGACTGGAAATCTTGATTCTACGACAAGCGATGAAGTAATGGCACTTTTGAAAACATCTGCTATGAAGTATGAGCAGACGCTCATTGTAATTACTCATAATGAAGATATTGCACAAATGGGAAATCGAAAACTGGTAATTGCAGATGGTAAGGTGGTGGAACAATGAAAACAATTTATCATTTGGCTATCAGCCGATTGAAATATAATAAAGGAAGATCCATTCTTACCATAGTTGCGATTACTCTTATGACAACACTGCTCATGTCTATTGGCAGCTCTGCTCTTACGGTTATTCGACATCAGCAGTTAGAGATAAAAGAAAGTTCCAGAAATTATCATGCAGCTTTCAAAGGCTGTACCGCAGATCAGATATTTATTCTTGAAAATCATGCGGATATAGAATCGCTTTCTACAAGGGAAAGTGTGGCATCCATAGAACTACCCAAATTAAATGCTGCTCTTAATTTTGATTCCACAAAAAAAGGTTCTATTGACCAAATTCAGTTAGCCACTGGAAAGATGCCTGTGGAGGCGGATGAAATTGCAGGTCCTCCTGCGCTCTTTGAAAGATTAGATGTTGTACCAGAAATCGGCCAGAAGATTCAGATTCCATTACGCATTCAGGGTGGAAAAGTGGAGAACTATGACTTTACAATTACTGGTATTTTAGAGCAGACCGACATTTCAAAGCTGAATGTAAATGAAACACGTCTTGTCTATGGGGCTTTTATATCCGAAAAATTTGTTGAACAACATATTGACACAGAGGATAGAGCTTATACAGCTTATATACGGATTGTAAACGAAAATAAGCATTCAAAAGATGAAATTGAGACAATTATATCTGAGCTTGCAGAGGACATAGGACTGAACAAATCAGACATTTCTTTTAATGAACAATATCTGACATACATGACCAACCCTGGTACACAAGAACGAAATGTTATGATCGGGCTTGGACTTTTGGTAGTATTTCTTGGTGGTATGGTAATTTACAGTATTTATTATGTTTCTGTCATTTCCAATATACAAGAGATGGGGAAGCTAAAAGCTCTTGGTGCTACCAAAAAACATATTCGCCGCTTGCTATTTACAGAGAGCCTTGCACAATCTTTCATCGGAATCCCCTGTGGAATCTTACTTGGATACCTCGCAACTGTATTTTTGTTCAAAACAGTTATTCTTTCCAGTTCTATCTTTAAGGACACATTTTGGCACTGGCAGGCTGCTGTTTGTGTTATCGTGGTTGTTTTGCTTACAGTTGGGGTTTCTATCCGAAAACCGTTAAAAATAGCGTCAGCGATTTCTCCTGTGGAAGCAATGCGATATCAAGAACCGACAGGGAAACAAAAAAGAAAAAAAACCTATAAAACACTTTCTGTATCAAAGCTAAGTTGGGCAAACATACAAAGAAATAAGCGAAGAACTGTGGTCACGATACTTGCATTGGGCTGTTCCGGTATTTTGTTTTTAGCAGTAGCCAATATTGCAAACAATATAACTGCGGAAAATTATGCAAGGATGCTAATGCCAAAAGGCGATTTTGAAATTAGCCTTAATTATGCTGAGGATGATCAAGAGTACCCGGAGAATAATCTAAATATAATTCAGCTTCAAAATCCCTTGAACGATGGTCTGAAAACGCAAATCATGTCTTTAGATGGTGTTGAAAGCATTGATGAAAAGCACACAGTTCTGGCAGAAGCTGAAAATGTAGTATTGGAAACACAGCGAACTGAGGTTGGAGGAATCAGCGAAAACGATCTATTATCCCTAAATAAATCACTGAAAAGAGGAACCTTGGATTATGATGAATTGGTTCATTCTAACGGTATTATTTTTACATGGGACATTTTGTTTGAGCAATATGGTTTTGAAATTGGAGATACAATACAGTTTACGCTTTATGATGGAAACAAGAAGATTCCTTTTACGGGTACTCTCGTGGCAAGTACCAATAGCAGTGATGATACCTTTTTAATTGCCGATGAGGTTTTACAGCAACTAATTACAGAGACGAATCCAACAAGTACCATTTATATTTCTGTTCAGCCAGAAAAATTTGAAAATGTAAAAAAACAAATTGATGAACTGCAACAGGAAAATACGAAATTTATGTTCAAATCCTATGACGAAGAACTTGGAATCGCAAAGCAGCTAATCCGCACGATACAATACACAATTTACGGATTACTGATAGTCATTGGAATCATTGGCTACATCAGCCTTATCAATACAATGATTACGAGTATTTTAGTTCGCAAAAAAGAATTGGGAATTTTGCAGGCAATCGGTTTGTCTGATAAGCAACTACGTCAAATGATACATCGGGAAGGAATGTTCTTTACTTTTGGAACATTAGTACTGTCACTAACTATCGGAAATGGGCTGGGGTATTTATTGGTACGCATTATTATAAACACTCAAATTCTAACAATTAGTCAATATGAGTATCCTATTACCCAAACACTTGTTTTGACCGTTGCAGTAGTCATCGGACAAATTGCAATTACTGTATTTGTAAATCGCTATATTCATAAACAATCGTTAGTTGAAAGAATGTGTGACTAACAGAATATAAGAAAGAAAACAAAAGATACTTTTAGTTGATAATGATTGATTGCACTCTGGATGTTACGGAAGGTACTGCAAAGGTATTTTGGATTTCTGGTTCTGATGAAGCAGTATTTTTAATCGAAACAACTGGAACATATAGCAATACTGTTACACTTCCCGATGGCGGAAATTATTTTGGCATTGAATGTGAGGATTTTAAAGGAAGCATTGAACTGAATATTGAATAACATTCTGCCGGACGACGGCAAAAGAAAAAAAAGCCGTCGCAGAGCAGACATATTTCACGCGCCTATTCTATTTCGGCGGCTTTGATTTTCAGAGCCGCCGTTTATTTTTGCACATAGCAGAAACACAACGACCCTTATGCAATCAGCAGGGGCGGCATATAGGAGGATGCCGCCTTGTCCATTTTTGTCTGCCTACATAGTACCCATGATCTCCACCAGCTAAAAAAAGCGTAGCCCCGCCTCCGGGTCAATCTAACTTTGTATCGGCATTATCCTTCTGCAAAAATCAGCATAATTATGGCTTGCCTTGTTGCGCCAGTTTCCTGTTGTGGGAAGCTGGCGTTTCTTATTGTCGTTTTTTCGGGAAATCTCCCGATATATATCACTGCCGCTCCCCGACACCACTGTTTCGGTTACTCGTCAACCATCAACCGAAACGGAGGTAATTATGAAGCAGATCAATTTACGGGAACTGTATCCCGATATTTATAAAACAGATACCATGATAGAGGTTTCAGAGGAAGTTTTGGAAGTGTTCCATGCTGCAGACCGGGCGGAGAATGCCTATGAGCGCCAGATGTATCGTTATAAGGCACAGTATTCTCTGGACTATGAGAACGGCATTGAAAATGCAGTGCTGCACAGGCCACTGACTCCGGAAGCTGTGCTAGAGGAGAAGCAGATGCGAGAGCAACTTTATGCTGCTGTGATGGCACTGCCGGAGAAACAGGCCAAACGGATTTATGCAAGATTTTACTTAGGCATGACACCGAAGGAGATTGCAAGTCTGGAAGATGTTGATCCGGTTCGCATCCGTGAAAGCATCCGCAGGGGATTGAAAAAACTGGCTAAACAAATTTGATGAATTTCAATTTAGGGCGTTCGTTTTTCATTATTTTTGTCTGTATTGTTAGAAGGACAAGTTCTCATTCGCCTTTGTTGCAGCTTGACAAGTGAATAGACGGCATTATCGGTACATAACCCATATACGAGCGAATCAGGCGCGCCGCCAGAATGGACAGCTAAGGAGGTGAAGATCAAGCTGTTCCCAGCGATCAACGCCAGCCTGGGACCTGAAAGTGGCACTTCGGGCGCGAGGACTATATGGGTGCTTAAAGATACTTCCTCACGGCCCGCCATAGACTTGGGGGGAACCCTGCGGCACACGTTTTGAACGATGCTGCGGAGTTATGACAGCCGCGCCAGCGGAGACCGGTAATGTTCCTATCGTCAGGGGGGCGTGGCAAATGTGATGAGCGATTAGAAAATATGATTAAGGGCAATTACTTCCTATTGGATAATGTTTCATATTTGGGACTGATTACCTATTCAAAATTAGATACCATGCGCTGGCGGCTTTTGCTGCCAGCGTATTCATGTGATTTTGAAAGTATGATGACAAACTTGACAGATTGGAGGGAATATGTTCTATGGAAAAACTCATTACGCGAAAGGAAGCCGCTGAAATTTTAGGAATCAGCATAGCAACGCTGGATGCGGCCCGCAACAACGGCCTGATTTCGTATGTGCAGTATGTACAGAATGGCTGCGTGTATTTTACTACGGCGGGCCTTCAGGAGTATATAGCAAAATGCACTCACAGGGCAAAGCCGATGGAAAGGAGTGCAACTTACCGTAAAGCTCGGAATGGTAGCGCATGAGCCAATCCGTATCCTTGCTGGAATCGGATATGTCTGGTAAAACAAAGGTACAGCGCTGGAGTTTATTTTAGGAGGTGGCGGAATTGGCAAAAAGAAAGAGGACAATTCCACAATACGGTACAGTTACGCTTAACGGCATCGAGTATTACAGAACGAGAGTTGAAAACGCAGATGGAAAATTGGTGGCTCTTTATGCGAGAACGCCTGAAGAACTTTATGATAAGGAACTAAATGCTCTGGAGCAGATTGACAATGATACATTCTGCCGGAAATCACCAACTGTTGCAGAATACTGTGAAAAATGGTTGTTGATGCAGTCGGTTCATGTACGGGCTACTACATTGACGGATTACACATCCAAAGTCAGAAGGCATATCATTAAAGAAATAGGAACTATGCGGATGGCAGATGTTTGTCTGGATGATATTCAGCTTGCCCTTGTTCCGGTTTCTAAAAAATCGGCATCGGTATATAAGTCAGTGGTTATCCTCTATAAATCTATTTTTCGGGCAGCAAAGGAAAGCCGGATCATTGATGAGAACCCGACGGTTTATCTTACATCAAAGGGTGGTGGTGTCCCACAGAAGGATAAAGCTGCATTGACAGATGAACAGGCAGCACGCTTATTGGATGCTATTCAAGGACTGCCGCCGTATGTATTTGTTATGCTTGGGTTATATGCAGGCTTACGGCGTGAGGAAATACTTGCTCTGAAATGGGATTCTGTTTATCTGGATGTGGAGTGCCCTTATTTATCAGTGCGGTGGGCATGGCATACAGAGAATAACAGGCCGGTAATTCTTGATGAATTAAAAACAAAGGCTGCGGAGAGAAATATTCCACTTCCCCTTTGCTTGGCAGAGTGCTTGAAAGAAGCTAAAGCAAATTCCACTTCGGAATATGTGGTTCCGAACCGGGATGGCAATCCGTTATCCTATACGCAGTTTAAGCGGCTCTGGCAGTACATTGTTACCAGAACGGTTAAGGAACGGGTTTATTACCGGTATGAAGATGGAAAGCGCGTAAAGCATACGGTTACACCTGTCCTTGGAGAAAAAGCGGCTCATAATGGCAAAGTGATTTACAGCCTGGACTTTGAAGTGACGCCGCATCAGCTCCGGCATACATATATTACGAATCTGATCCATTCGTCAGTAGACCCTAAAACGGTTCAATATCTGGCAGGTCATGAGAGCAGTAAAATTACCATGGACATTTATGCCAAGGTCAAATACAACAGACCGGATGAGCTGGTCAGAAGCATGGCTGGAGCTTTTGCCCAATGGGATAGTGCGCGGGCATAAAGAAGAAAGATAGAAGTAAAAGCAAAGAACGAGGCAAGGATGTCTCGCTCTTTGCTTTTTCTCAATCCGTATCTTTGATTAAGTTTGTGCTTTCTGATAAAAAGAGTGTGTAGACATGAAACCACTCGTTATCAAGAAAGGAAGATTTATATGGCTAAGACAAAAATGAGCGTTCCGCAGTACGGAATCGTTATGAGAAAAGGCATCCCCTATTACAGAACCCGGATTTTAGATGCGGATGGCCGACAGGTGAGTCTGTATGCGACCACTTGCGAGGAATTATATGAAAAGCAGTTAGAGGCACGGCAGCAGGTAGAGGAGATTATCTTTCGCCGAAAACATCCAACCGTTGCTGAGTATTGCGAGAAGTGGTTGCTGATGCAATCGGCAAAGGTATCTGTGGCTACGATGAAAGGCTATACTTCCGACATGAGAAACTATGTCATCAAACCTTTGGGAGATATGTATATGGAGGAAGTGACCACAGATGATATTCGGTTGGCACTTGTGCCGCTGACGAAAAAATCGGAAGGCCTATATAATACGGTAAATATGCTAATCAAGTGTATTTTCTATTCGGCAGAGCGCAGCCAACTGATTACCTATAATCCCTGTGTGGGAATATCGTCAAGGGGTGGAAAGCCGACGAAGAAAAAAGAAGCCTTAACAGATCGGCAGGTGTCGGTGCTTCTGGATACAGTCAGAGGATTTCCACCGTATCTGTTCATTATGATTGGGTTGTTTTCTGGGCTGCGCCGGGAAGAAGCACTTGGATTGCAATGGGACTGTGTGTTCATGGATGCACCAACGCCTTATATTTCTGTGCGGCGGGCATGGCGTTCAGAGCATAACCGTCCTGTAATCTCCACGGTCCTAAAGACTCCGGCGGCAAAGAGAGATATTCCTATTCCCAAGTGCCTGGTAGACTGCTTGCGAGAGGCGAAAGAAAAATCCATATCGGAGTATGTGATTGCCGACAGCAAGGGAGAACCGCTTTCCTATTCCCAGTTCCAGCGGGTCTGGCAATATGTAGTGGTTCGCTCCACTAAAGAGAGAACCTATTATAAATATGTGAACGGGCAGAGCATCCGGTACACTGTCAAGCCAACTCTGGGAATGAAGCAGAAAAACAATCCCAAGATTGAATACACGATAGACTTTGAAGTGACGCCGCATCAGCTCAGGCATACTTACATCACGAATCTCCTCTATGCGGGAGTGGACCCTAAGACGGTTCAGTATCTTGCAGGGCATGAAAATAGCAAAACAACTATGGACATCTATGCAAGGGTAAAGTACAATAAACCAGAGGAGCTTTTTGATGTGGTGAATGGGGCTTTACATCAGGCGGTTTCCGAGTAAAAAATCACCTATTTCTTTGGTTAAGGAATAGGACAACCAATAAACAAAGGGCTGAAAAAGCCCGGAATATCGGGGGAAAATGGAACATAGAGAATTGCAATACGGCCTCAAAGCCGCCCGTCGCGCGCCTCAGTTCTCCAAGCGCTAAAAAAGTTCTCTTTTCCCCGGAAAACTTCGGTTTTCCGGGGTTTTCTTTACCTATTGTTCGGATACTTAAATCTGTGGGGTCTGATTTTCGAGGAAATCGACCACAATATGTTGTGGTCTGGCAAAAATTAACCACTATTTTTGAGGTGGGAAAAGTGGTGTAAAGCCCGTTTGAGGTGGGAAAAGTGGTGTGAAAAAACGCATCATAAATGGCGTAAAAAATGGGCAATCCCTGTGTGAATATAAAGTTGCCCATATCGTTGAGATGCTGCGTGGAAAGAAAGAACCAACCATTATCCATACCGACCAAGGCTCTGTGTATTCCTCAAAAGCGTACAACGAACTGATTCAGGACAGCAACCTTGTCCGCTCCATGGCGCAGGCAGGTAAACCAACGGATAATCCTGTCAATGAGGCTCTAAACGGTTGGATAAAAGAAGAACTATTCATCGATTTTCGATTAGAAGAATGCCGTACGAGAGATGCCGTGAAAGATGTCCTGTGCCGCTATGTTGACTTTTATAACCGGCAGCGTCCCTGCTTTGCAATCGGCTATGACACACCGGATAACTACTGCAAGCGTTTCTATCGAGGTGAGCTTGAAAAGAAGGATACCTTTTCAAAGCGCATCCTGACCGAAGAACCCAAATTCGTGCAAAAGCGGAAAGATACAGAAAAATAACCCTGTGCTGTGTCTACTTTTGATTTTGTCGCTCTACTCTATCCAAAACTACTATCCCTTGCAAACAAGGGCCTTACAAGGCATTGAATCGTCGTGTCCACTTTTGAAAAAGGATTTCAGCAAAAATTGTTGTCCGTGTCCACTTTTGAAAAAGCATCTTCCGCAAAAATGTTCTTCATCTCTACTTTTGAAAAAGTAAACTAAAAATAAATATTTTTCGTGTCTACTTTTCTTGACTACTACATTGCACGCCCTTAAACCTGCGGGTTATCGAAAATTACACTCTTCATAAACATGAGTATTGTCAGAAAATGTTGCTATATTAAACTTGCGGATTGTCGGGAGATGTGCTATTCTATCTGTGAGGTGATGCACATGCTTTTCAAACGAAAGATTTATAACAAGTTTCTCGCATGGAAACAGGAGGCTAACGGGCAGAAAGCTCTGTTGGTGGAAGGTGCTCGTCGAATTGGAAAATCCACCGTAGTCGAGGAATTCGCCAAAAACGAATATAAAAGCTATATCCTCATTGACTTTGCAAAGGCCCCTGAAAATGTCAAGAGCTATTTTCAACTGCATTTGAATGATCTCGACACATTCTATATGCTACTGTCCGTTCAATACGGCGTACAGCTCTACCCGCGCGAAAGTGCGATTATCTTTGATGAGGTTCAGCTTTTCCCCAAAGCACGCGAAGCGATCAAGTATTTGGTGGCAGATGGTCGGTATGATTTCCTTGAAACCGGTTCTTTGATCTCAATCAAAGAAAATGTAAAGGATATTGTGATTCCTTCAGAAGAACGGCATCTCAAGATGTACCCGCTGGATTTTGAGGAATTCTGCTGGGCACTTAACGAAGCGCCGCTGATCCCATATATCAGAGATTGTTTCGAGAAGAGAGTCCCTCTGGAGCGAAGTATGCACAATAAGGCCATGCTTTTGTTCAAGCAATACCTGCTGGTGGGCGGTATGCCCATGAGCATTGTTGCTTTTCTTGAAGGTCAAAAAGACTTTGGAAAATCGGATGTTGAAAAGCGGGATATTCTGGAGCTTTACCGCAATGACATCATGAAAATCAAAGCACAATATCGCTCCAAGGTTTTGGCTATTTTCGACCAGATCCCCGGTTTACTGTCCAGACATGAAAAACGAGTTGTCTTCAACAAAATCGTAGAAGGCTCTATGGCAGATCAATATGAAGAAACGTTCTTCTGGCTGTCGGACTCCATGATTGCAAACGAGTGTAGGCGCGTCAGTGATCCGAATGTTGGCCTGTCTCTCACAGAGTCGGATACCTACATCAAATGCTATTTAGGTGATACTGGATTGCTTGTCAGCCATGCATTTGACGAAAACGAACTGCTGGAGGACGAGGTTTACAAGCAGATTTTTGCAGGAAAGCTCGGACTGAATGAGGGAATGCTTTACGAGAATGTGATTGCACAGATGTTGGTTTCTAATGGACACCGCCTGTTCTTTTATACCCAGTACAATGCGGAAAAGCGCAGAAATGACATTGAGATCGATTTTATTATCGCCAATAACAGTAAGACGAAGTACAAGATGTATCCCATCGAAGTGAAGTCCAGCGCTAAGTATTCCTTTGAATCTCTAAAGCGCTTCAAGGAAAAATACAAGAGCAGGATTGGCGGATGCTATATTATTCACCTGCGCAATCTCATTGAGAAAGATGATATCCTTTGTATCCCGCCCTATATGACAATATGCCTGTAATCGAAAGTATCTCCAATGCAGTATCGCATTGGAGATGCTTTTTTATGAAAGACTGCTCAGTTCCTCGAACAACTCAGGCAGCGCCCTGGGGCGATACTGCCGGTGTTGCGTTCCGCTGATACGCGGTGATGGATCGCATTTCAGCTCCCGCATCTTCAGGGGCTACATAGTATCCGAGATTTTTCATCGCCTTTGGCAGGCTGCGCAGGAATTCGCCTGCATTGAAGCGCTCATCGAACACCTTTGCGCGACGCTAATCCACGACGGGGGTTGCACATCCCCGCCTGTCGCTGCGGACGAAGAATTTGTCGTTTGTAATAACCCATGGCATACATAGATTCCTCCTTAAAATGTGATTATGGATAGTGTTTCTGCGGAAGTAAATGGCCTGCTGACTGCATCCGTTGCTGTAGATAACCTTTATGTAGGCGGTGGCTTTGGCGGTGGTACTCTGCCGGATCCGATCACCGTAACTTTCGGCGAAAACGCAGCATTGAATGCAGAAAATACAAGCAGCAGCGGCGGCATCAATATTGGCGGTCTGATTGGTTACAATTCCGTCGGCAGTCTTGATCTGAGAGGCAGTAAGCTGGTTAATAAGGCAGACAGCGCGCTCACTATCTCTGCAAAGGCTATTGCTTCTATCCGCGCTGGCGGGGCTGGGCAGGTTTCAGCACAGACGCAACAGCAGCATCTGATAAGTGGCTTTACGCGGATGAGACTACCGTTATGGAGGGCGAATTCGCTGTCAAGGCGAACAGTTCGAGCGGTGTCGTTTACGAAGGCGGTATTGCCGGCAGAACCAGTGTGTCGTATTCTGTTTCAATCAAAAATTATACGAACAAGACCGAACTGAATGGTACGATCATCGGCGGCATGGTTGGCGAAATTCAAAATTCCGGCGACAACAAGCAGATTATTCTGGAAAACTGCCTGAACCTCGCCAAGCTAACAACTACCAGCTATGTTGGCGGTCTGGTCGGTAACATGAATGCTACGCAGGCAACAATCAGGAATTGTGCTAACGGCGGTGAACTGACTGGCACAGGTAATTACGCGGCTGGCGGATTGGTAACACACACACCACTACTACGGCCGTAACCTGTGAAAACTCGCTTTACCTCAAGACGGATAAGGTGACTAAGGGCTTGGGGGATCAGGCTGGTTCGGCTGGCGTTATTACTCTGGATACGGCCAAGGTCACCAACGGCACATTCTCCACTCCGATTGCGGATTTCCTCTCCGCAATTGCTCCCGCGGCGCTGACTGTCAGCGGCAACGCCAAGCTGGACGGCACGAGCCTGACTTACACTGAGGCTGGTGAGCAGGCGATCATCTTCTACTGGAACAGCACAGAGCTGTACCGTAAGACGGTTACTGTGACTGCGAAGGATATGCTGACCGTTTCCGGCACCTATACTTATAATGGTAGAGAGCAGACGGTGGATTATGAGGTCAAGGACGGCAGCAAGACGCTGACGGTCGGTAAGGACTACACCGTTTCCGGCAATACTAAAAAGAATGCGGGTACCCACACCGTGACCATCACCGGCCAGGGCAACTACACGGGCGAAGTGAGCAGGGATTGGCGCGTCGCGCCCGCAGGGCTGACGATCACGGCGGAGGACAAGACCGCCTATGTCGGCGCGCAGCAGCCTGAGCTGACCTACAAGGTCGACGGTCTGCTGGAGGCGGGCAAGGAGATGCTGAGCGATGTCACGCTGCGCGTCAGTGCCCCGGAGGGTGTTGTCCCGATGAACAGGGCCGGTACCTACGACATCGTCGTTGCTTCTGCGACGTACGATACGGGTAAATATGAGCTTACGACCGAAAACGGCACGCTGACGGTGCGCGCACGCCACAGCAGCGGGACGACCACCGGCTCAACCGGCGGCGTGAGCGTCGACCGTCCGGCAAACGGCACGGTCACGGTCTCCCCTGCTGATCCGGTCAAGGGCTCCACAGTGACCATCACTGTCACCCCGGATAAGGGTCAGACGCTCAAGGACCTCGAGGTCCTCGACAAGAGCGGCAACTCCCTGCCGCTGACGGACCTTGGCAACGGCAAGTTTAGCTTCGTGATGCCCGTGGGCAAGGTCACGGTCAAGGCAGAATTCGGCGAAGCGGAGGCGTTCGTCAATCCGTATAACGACGT
>ULWJ01031393.1_pt1 | contig 14819 bp, 10 predicted proteins | sample 1960221 | NCBI WGS metagenome assembly ULWJ01 (sample SAMEA4835809, study PRJEB28245) | human gut metagenome | biome: gut microbiome; material: fecal sample | place: Denmark | collected 2008 | reverse complement strand
TCGTAGCCGCTGTGTCCATTGCTGTTTTTGGCTCTGTTATGACTCTGTATACAGGCTTTAACCAGATGGATCCAGACAAAATACGTTTGATCTATGCCTTAGGCGGCGCAAAAAAAGAGGTACTTACCAAGGTTCTTCTTCCTGGAAGCCTTCCTCTGTTAATGAGCACTATGAAAGTAAATATCGGTCTCTGTCTGGTCGGTGTGATCATCGGGGAATTTTTAAGCGCCAAAGCAGGACTTGGCTACCTCATCACCTATGCTTCCCAGACCTTTGAGATGACAAAACTGATGAGCGCCCTGATCATGCTCTGCCTGTTGTCCTGTGTGTTGTATCAGGCAGTAGGGATGCTTGAGAAACAATTTTTAAAACAATGACCTGAAAATAAAACAAGATCGCAGCAAAATGACGTTTTAAATGCCGCTTTGCTGCGATCTTTTCCATATGATCTAACTTAATTTTCCAGATAAATTTTTCAGATACTCTTTATTTGCACAGCTTCTTAAATTCATCTGCTACAAACTGTACCTGTGTTCCGATGATAACCTGTACAGAGGTCTTGCTTGGACGCATCACACCTGCAACACCGGCAGATTTGATCACTTTTTCGTTGACCTTTGTATAGTCTTTTACTTCCAGACGAAGTCTTGTAATACAGTTGTCAATGGAAGCCACATTTTCAGGACCGCCAACGCCTTCCAGGACTGTCTTTGCAACAGAAGTATAATCATTGTTTGCTAAAGTTGCCTTTAACTCTTCTGCATCATCATCTTCACGTCCCGGAGTCTTTAAGTTAAACTTGGCAATTGCGAAACGGAATACAACATAGTAAAGAACGCCAACTGCCAGACCTACCGGGATCAGCAGCCATGGATTTTCTGCAAGTGGTGTAAAGGAACTGAGTACCATATCAACAGCACCGCCGGAGAAGGAGAAGCCTGCACGGATCGGCAGGGCAACGGTGATACCTGCTGTAATACCTGCTAACAGAGCATGTACTACATACAGTCCCGGAGCAAGGAACATAAAGGAAAACTCGATTGGTTCTGTAACACCTGTAAAGAAAGAACAGAACGCTGCGGAAGCTAAAAGTCCGTAAACAATTTTCTTCTTACCAGGTTTTGCAGTCTGATACATAGCAATGCAGGCTGCCGGAAGACCGAACATCATAAATGGGAAGAATCCGGTCATGTACATACCAGTCTGTCCGTAAACACCGGTATTGCCCCAGAAATTGCTCAGGTCACTGATACCTGCTACGTCAAACCAGAATACAGAGTTTAACGCATGGTGCAGGCCAAATGGGATCAGAAGCCGGTTAAAGAATGCATAGATACCTGCTCCAACAGCACCCATTCCGATAAATGCTTCGCCTAATGCTACCAGACCACCGTAAACCAGAGGCCATACAACAAACAGGACTAAAGCTGCAACTATGGAATAAATAGCTGTAAAGATCGCAACTGCTCTCTTGCCGCTGAAGAATGCCAGTGCATCCGGCAGTTTTACAGTCTTATATTTGTTGTAACATGCAGAACCGATGAGACCGGAAAGAATACCAACGAACTGGTTGACGATCTTTCCAAATGCAGGTGCTGCCTCATGTCCGGTAATACCGGCAACAGCACCGGGACTTAACAGTGTGGTGATCATGTACATGGAAACAAGACCTGCCAGACCTGCTGTACCATCTGAGTCATCTGCCATACCTACGGCTACACCTACTGCAAACAGCCAGGACATGTTATCGATCAACGCACCCCCTGCTTTGATCAGGAACAGTCCGATTGAGTAAGCTAAGCCCCCCGCAGTAAATCCCTGAACCTCACCTGCCATAGCTGCCGGTGCCAGGATGTATCCGATACCCATAAGGATACCACATACTGGCAGACACGCCACTGGAAGCATCAGTGACTTACCAAGTTTCTGAAAGAACTTCATCATAACTAAAAACCCCTTTCTTTTGTTGCCGTTTTTTTATCCCGGCTTATTTATTTGAACCCTTCTCCTGGTTTCAAATCCCCTTTATATCCATGTTGATGTTCATTACAGAGTAATGATCTCGTCCATGGCTTTTACGGCTTTTCCCGTATGGCATACCATATCCGGGAAATCAGAAACATTGCAGACGATCACCGGTGTTATTACCTCATAACCCGCTGCTTTGATCTGCTCTATATCTGCTGTGATCAGCAGATCCCCTGCCTTTACTGTGTCACCCTGTTTTACATGGGTGATAAAGAACTGCCCCTTTAAATTCACAGTGTCTAAGCCAATGTGAACGATCACATCTGCACCGCTCTCTGTACGGATACTGACCGCATGTCCGGTTTCAAATAATACAGTTACCTCTCCGGATGCAGGCGCTTTAAATTCATTTTCCGAAGGCAGGATGGCTACGCCTTTTCCCAGTATCTCCTGGGCAAATGCAGGATCCGGCACCTCGCTTAAAGGCACTGCCTGACCGGCTACAGGTGCAAGGATTTGGCCTTCCTCTTTTTTTCCACCGAATAATTTTTTAATTCCCTGAAACATAATAATTCCCCCTTAAAACAAAAACCAATTTTGAACAAATATCTGTTTCACATAATATCGTTCAAAATTGGTTTTGCGTGTTGCCTTAGAGCAACCAATATTATCAAGAAAATAACGATAGGGCTATAATATCATCATTACCCCTATAAGTCAATGCACTTTCTTTCGGTCTTTGTCTATTTTACCGAAAAATCCTATTTTATTATTGCTTTTTCTGCCTATTTTTTCTGTTTTTCTTCCGCTGTCCTTAAAAGTCCTGCCTGGATCGTGATGCAGGTTGCAATAATCAGGAATAATGGGTAAACAGAGTATGGCAGGATAGCAAACGGGGATATGTTCGCCATTTCAGATGTCATCAGCATACCGCCGTCATGAGGCATAACAGCTAAGAATGCACAGGCAAAAATATCTACCAGGCTTGCCAGACGCTTTGGCGCGATCTTGTACTTGCTGCCGATCTCTTTTGCAATAGGACAGGTAACGATGATAGCAATCGTATTATTGACCATAGCACCGGATAAAATACCGGAAAGGATACCGATACCATATTCTGCCTGTTTTCTGTTTTTGATCTTTTTGGTGATCGTATCGATCATCCATTCAATACCGCCGTAATACCGTACCAGACCGATCACACCGGATACCAGGATAGCAACAATACTGATGCTGAACATATCAGCCATTCCATCACCTACTGCCATGGCGATATCAAAGAAGCCTACATTTCCCTGTAAGAGTCCTACAATAAAGGTCATTAAAATACCAATGAACAGTACCACAGCTACATTGATACCCATTAACGCAGTTACTAAAACGACAATATAAGGAGCGATCTGGAACAGGTCAAAAGCACCTACTTCAATGCTTCCGCTGCCTGCTCCCCCTATAAATCCATAAAAGATCAGAGAAAGAACAGCTGCCGGAAAGGCAATGAAGAAGTTCATGCGGAACTTATCACGCATCTCAGATCCGCAGCCTTCTGCTGCTGCAATGGTGGTATCAGAGATCATGGACAGGTTATCACCAAAATAAGAACCGCCGATCACTGCCGCACAGACGATAGCCGCATTTAAGCCTGCGCCTTCCGCTACGCCCAAAGCAACCGGAGCCATAGCTGCCATGGTACCCATGGATGTTCCGATGGCTGTAGAGATAAAGCAGCACATCATAAATACGCCAGGAACCAGAAGCTTGACCGGAATATAGTGTAAACACAGGTTAATTACAGAAGTCTTGCCGCCAATAGCTGCTGCTGCGCCCTGAAATCCGCTGGCCATAAGATAGATCAGAACGATCATCATAACACCGCTGCGGCCCATATTTTCTGTAAGGACATCTACCTTCTCTGAAATCTTCACCCCCGGTGCCAGAATAAGGGCAGACGCAATTCCCACAAGCAACGCTACATGGCGTGGGAAATAGCCAAAAGGACTTTCCGCTCCCATAACCGAAAACACAATACCACAACCAATGTAAGTTCCTAAAAATACGATCAGCGGCAGAAAGGCCAACGCCCCCAGTTTCTTGTTTTCCATAAGAAATTCTCCTTTTCGTGCCTGCATCTTCTGCAAAGCATTTTTGTATTCCCATTAAACCATTATAAACGCTTGTAAAGAAACGCACAATACCCCCATATGTCAGATCCGGTCCGACCATGAGGGATGCGCAGTTATATTATTATTTTATGCTGCTTTTTGTGCCAGTTTTTTTCTGTGGATCCAGTCTTTTCCTTCTACAAATCTTGTAATGACCATGGCAAGTCCAGTATCACCTGTTACATTGACTACAGTTGCAGGTGCATCAGTAATGGTTCCGATGAGAACCATGATCGGGATAGCTACTGTAGGGAAGCCGAATGCAGATATGATAAAGATCTCAGCTACATAACCGCCTGCAGGGATTCCTCCCATAACAACAGATGCAATAACAGCTACCAGGATAGACATTAAAATGTTTCGTGGGGTTGCATATTCCATATGGAATACTGAGCATAAAAACGCTACCTTAATGATCTGGATCACACATGCGCCATCTTTGTGAAGATTTGCACCTAAAGGAATAACAAGATCTGCAATCTCATCGGGAATATCAATTTTCTTTGCCTGCTGTAAATTAACTGGCAGAGTTGCTGCTGAAGAGCAGGTACCAAGAGCAGTTAAGGTAGATGGCACGCAGGTTGCCCACCATATGCGTACACCTTCCATGCCGCCACCGATATAAGCAAATACTGTCTGTGAAACAACATAATAGGCAACGATCACAAACAGGTACATGACAATTGCTTTTGACAACGGTCCGATCACATCACTGCCGTTAGAACCGATCAGGATCGCAAAATAACAGCCAAGTCCTAAAGGGGCCAGTTTCATAACGATATTGATCACGTTTACGATAGCTGCTGTAAGGCGATCCATAGCTTCTACGATCGGCTTGCCCTTTTCACCGGTCTGGATGATCGCAATAGAGAAAATAACAGTAAATACGATCAGTGCCATCAGGTTAGATTTAGAGAACAGAAGCGGGAAATCACCGACTGTAAACATTCCCAGTACATTCATGCTTCCACTGGCATCTGCTACATCCTGTGTTAAAGAAACAGTAGAACCTTCCGCCGGATCAATGACCAGACAAGGAGCTACCATAAACAGGCATGCAATAACACCGGAGACAATAACACCGATCAGGAAGATCATTAAGATCTTTCTGAGTTTTGCAAGATCCTGCATTTTTGCGATCGCCGCTGTTAAAGAACAGAAGATCAGCGGTACAACACAGCAATACAGCAGATTTAAAAATGTATCGGCAATGGGCTGGAGCACACTTGCTCCAGGTCCCCAGAAAAATCCAATCACACCGCCTGCTACCATAGCTGCCAGCAGTAAAATAGACGATTTATATGTATTCCAGAAAGTTTTCATCTCTTATCTTCCCCCTGACTATGCCCACTTTGTGTGGTTGTCCAGTGCAGCTTTTAACTGCTCCATTGCCTTTACTACGGTAGCTCTCGGGCATGCAAGGTTAAATCTTTCAAACTGTGCAGTTGCCGGTCCGAATACCTTACCGCTGTCTAACCAGAGATGTGCTTCTTCTACCATAATGTGCTCTAATTCTTCATCTGTAAAACCATATCCTGAAAAATCAACCCAGGTAAGATAGGTTCCTTCAGGATCTACGAAATGAGCCTTCGGGAAGTTTTCCTTTACGAAATCACGCATGTAATTCATATTTCCGGTAATATACTCTACCAGTTCATTTACCCATTCATCACCCTTTGTATAAACAGATTTTACTGCAACCTGTCCCATAATGCTTCCCTGGCTGTAACCTGCTGCTGCATTTGCCTTACGGTATGCTGCGCGGAGTTCCGGATTTTTAATAATAATGTTGGCTGGCTGAAGTCCTGCTACGTTAAAAGTCTTACTTGGAGAAGTATACAGTACCAGACTGTTATGGTACTTTTCATCCAGAGTCATGAAGCTTGTAAATTTGAAGCCAGGATATGTAAAGTCACAATGGATCTCATCATCCATGATCACTACATTGTGCTTTAAGCAGATATCTCCCATTTTCTCCAGTTCTTCTTTTGTCCATACTCTGCCAACAGGGTTGTGAGGATTGCACAGGATAAATACTTTTACATTGTTATCTACGATCTTCTTTTCAAAATCTTCAAAATCAATGGTGTATTTTCCATCTTCATAATGCAGCTGGTTATTTACAAAAATTCTTCCGTTATCTTCGATCACTTCGCGGAATGGATAGTAAACCGGCTGCTGGATCAGAAGCGCATCGCCTTCTTTATGCATTATAATGACTACATCATGTCCGCACACCAGTATGGTGATAACTATACGCTTACCATGATGGAAGTCCACACACTCAGTTATATTGAAGACCATCCCGGAACCTCTTCCGGTGAACTGATCCAGTACTGGGATAAAACAAAGGGAACTATTTCCCAGATCCTTACTAAATTAGAAAAACTGGAACTGATCGAAAAGCGCAAAAAAGACGGAAATGCGAAAAACCTTTATCTATATGTGACAGCAGAAGGTTCCCGTGTCAGTAAGGCACATAAAATGTATGATATCCTGGATATCGCCAAGACTATGTCCCAGCTTCAGAAACAGTGCAGCGCCGAAGAAATCGAGGCATTTTACCATGTGATCTCTGTTTACAACGAAGTCATTAAAAAAGATTTTGAGATCAACAAATCCCCACGCAAACGGACAGACGTAACACCTCTTCCCTGATTTTTTTATATGCTAAATTTATAAAAAGAATGTGCCGTGGCACAAAAAACGCAGAAACCCATCTTTTCGGACCGGTTCCTGCGTTTCTTTCATTCATTTTATACTATTTTGTATTTTATACTATTTTATTCATTTTTGTTCATCTATGATCGCTTACTGAACAGAAACTACCTTATAATCCTTATCTTCTACTGCCTTTGTAAGGACTGCATTATCTACGTCCTTCTCTAAGGTTACAACAGCAGTTCCCTTTTCGTGGCTTACTTCTGCGCTCGCTACTCCGTCTAATGCTTCCAGAGCCTTCTTAACAGCTGCCTCGCAGTGTCCGCACATCATTCCCTCAATTTTCATAGTCTTTGTCATTGTTTTGTTCTCCTTTTTTGTTTCTGTATTTATTTCTGCCGCAGCAACTACTGCTCCTGCAGGAGCGGCTGCTTTACGGCGGATCTTCTTATCTTTGCGGCTGTCTTTGATATTTAATAAATTCAGCCTTAATGCATTGGTCACAACGCAGAAGCTGGATAAGCTCATGGCTGCTGCACCAAACATCGGGTTTAACTTCCATCCGAAGATGGGGATCCAGATACCTGCTGCAAGGGGGATACCGATCACATTATAGAAGAAAGCCCAGAACAGGTTTTCATGGATATTTCTAAGGGTTCCGCGGCTTAAACGGATGGCTGCGGGCACATCGCTTAAGCGGCTCTTTACCAGAACGACGTCTGCTGCGTCAATGGCAACGTCTGCACCGGCTCCAATAGCAATACCCATATCCGCTCTTGTAAGAGCAGGGGCATCGTTGATACCATCACCTACCATGGCAACTTTTCCCTGTTCTTTTAACCTGCGGATCACTTCTTCCTTACCATCCGGAAGAACGCCTGCGATGACACGGTCTACGCCGGCCTGGCGGCCAATGGCCTTGGCTGTGCATTCATTATCACCGGTCAGCATAACTACTTCAATCCCCATATTCCGCAGCTCTTTTACTGCCTGTGGGCTGTCTTCTCTGATCACATCGGCAACTGCGATCATACCTGCAAGTATACCATTTTTTAAGAACATAAGAGGTGTTTTTCCCTCTTCTGCCAGTTTTTCTGCCTGGCTTTTTATCTTTTCGGATATCTCCGTCTGGCTCTGTGCAAATTTCAGGCTGCCGCCTTTTACATCCGCATCTCCCACTTTTCCTTCCAGGCCATTTCCCGGAAGTGCCTTAAATTCACTAACCGGGATCTGTTCTGCCTGTTTTTCTGCCCCATAGGCTACGATCGCCTTTGCTAACGGATGCTCGCTCCTGCTTTCCAGTGAATATGCTAATTTTAACAGCTCTTCTTCTGAAGTTCCATCTGCCGCCAGTACATCTGTTACTTTTGGCTCACCACTTGTAATGGTTCCTGTTTTATCTAATGCAACGATCTCAACTTTTCCTGTTTCTTCCAGGGAAACGGCAGTCTTAAAGAGGATACCGTTCTTTGCACCCATACCATTTCCTACCATGATTGCAACCGGTGTTGCAAGTCCCAAAGCACAAGGGCAGCTGATAACCAGAACAGAAATACCTCTTGCAAGGGCAAAACCAACGCTTTCACCTGCGATCAGCCATACAATAACCGTCAGCACTGCAATGGAAATAACAGCAGGAACGAAAATACCGGAAACTTTATCTGCCACTTTTGCGATGGGTGCCTTGGTAGCTGCCGCGTCACTGACCATACGGATGATCTGGGAGAGTGTAGTATCTTCTCCTACGCGGGTAGCTTCACAGCGGATAAAACCGGACTGGTTAATGGTGGCTGCGGAAACACGGTCTCCTGCCTGCTTGTCTACAGGAATACTTTCACCTGTAAGAGCAGCTTCGTTTACAGCGCTGTTTCCTTCTAATACGACACCATCTACCGGTATATTTTCACCAGGGCGGACAACAAATACATCACCGATGCGTACCTGTTCAACAGGTACTTCTGTTTCTTTTCCCTCTTTTTCCACTACGGCAGTCTTTGGTGACAGCTTCATCAGGCTCTTTAAGGCATCTGTAGTCTTTCCTTTGGAACGGGCCTCTAACATTTTTCCGACTGTGATCAGTGTCAGGATCATGGCAGCGGACTCAAAGTAGAATTCATGCATGTAGCCCATCACTGCCTCTGCATCTCCCTGATGTTCAGCATAAGTCATGGCAAACAGTGCATAGGAGCTGTAGCCGAAGGAGGCAAAGGAACCTAAGGCTACTAAGGTGTCCATGTTTGGAGCACCATGGAACAGGCTCTTAAAACCGTTAATAAAGAACTTCTGGTTGATGACCATAATGATCACTGTCAGATACAGCTGTACCAGACCCATCATCACATGGTTGCCGTCCATAAATGCCGGCAGCGGCCAGTTCCACATCATATGTCCCATGGAGAAATACATAAGGACAAGTAAAAAACCTACGGAATATAATAAACGTTTCTTTAAAATAGGAGTTTCATGGTCTGCAAGGGCCTCTTCAGAAGCTGCAGCGCTGTTTGCTCCACCGTTTTTTTCTCCTTCGGCATCTTTTGCAGACGCGCCATAGCCTGCATCTGCTACTGCTTTTATGATCTCCTGGTCTGTGGCACTTCCTTCCACGCCCATGGAGTTGGTTAAAAGGCTGACAGAGCAGGAAGTTACTCCCGGCACCTTGGAAACCGCCTTTTCTACACGGGTGCTGCAGGCTGCACAGCTCATTCCCGTTACTGTATACTGCTTCATTGTATTACTGGCTCCTTTCTTATACCTGTTCATACCTGTTTAGGTTCCACACACGGTCGTGCTCCACTGCCTGCTGACGCAGGCGGAACCTTCATTTTCCTCTCCACTTATTTCATAAGTTTCTGCAAGGTGGTCACCAGTTCATCGATCACCTCATCTTTTCCCGCTCTTATATCTTCTGCTACACAGGTCCTGATATGATTTGCAAGAAGGACCTTATTAAAACTGTTTAACGCTGCATTGGCTGCAGCCACCTGTATTAATATGTCCGGACAATAAGCGTCCTTTTCCACCATCCCTTTAATTCCCCGTATCTGGCCTTCAATGCGGTTTAAGCGGTGGATCAGGTCTTTGTATTCCTTTTCTGAACGCTCTTTTGTTTTATGGTGGCAACAGCAGCATTTTTCTTCTTCCATAAACGTTCCTGTCTTTCTCCTTTATTTTCCCACCATTCCCCTGGGAATATACGCATTATATACCCCACCAGGGTATATTGTCAAGTAGGCTGTTCCCATAATTTTTCTCATTAAGATATTTTGGCTGGACCATGATCATTTTCCCCCCGGATACTGCTCTCTTTCTTGCAGAGCGATTGCTCCTGTGCTATAATAGTGACAGAAAATTCTGAAAATTACTATATCTGTATTTTTACAGATATCCGACTGCAAAGGAGGATTTATGGATCTGATCAACCAGTTTATTGAAAACTATAAAAAGAAACTTACTTTTTATGAAAATCTGGGACGTATTTCCTCTTCTCAACTGGAAGATGCCTTACAGTCAGCCGGTATCCGGGCTATGGTCACTTACAGGATCAAAAACCCCGGCCGTTTAAAAAGTAAGATACTGCGCAGAAATGTCAAGCGCACGGTTCCCTATAAGAACATGAAAGAGATCTACGAGGATATTGCTGACCTTTGCGGCATCCGTGTGTCCCTGTATTTCCCGGGTGACCGCGTAAAAGTAGACTCCCTGATCAGCGATCTTTTTCAGGTGATCGAGCGCAAACAGTTCCCGGAACAGTCCAAACCGCCTACCTATAACAAACGTTTTTCCGGCTACTGGGCCAATCATTACCGGGTGCATATGAAAGAGGAAATGGTACAGCCTTCCGAAAAACGCTACTGCGCTGCCAGGATCGAGATCCAGGTAGCTTCTGTCCTGATGCATGCCTGGTCTGAGGTGGAACATGACCTGGTGTATAAGCCTATGCAGGGAACACTTTCTGAGGAAGAACTGGCTATCTTAGATGAATTAAATGGTCTGGTGCTTACCGGTGAGATCGCCCTGGAACGGCTTCAGGCTGCTGGAAATGAAAGGATCCAAAACAGCAAGGCTACTTTTGCCAATCAGTTTGAGCTTGCCTCTTATTTATATAATTATTTAAGCAATAACTTCCTTCCGGAAGATATCAAGCTTCGTATGGGAAATATTGAGCTGCTGTTCCGCTTTTTAAGCAGCTTAAAGATATTACGGGCAAAAGATATCGGACCTATCGTAAAGTCTGTAAAATTTGAAAAAGACAAACGTACCATTTCCCAGCAGATCATTGACCAGATCATCAGCGGAAATGAAAAGAGATACCAGGCATACCAGAAGCTGCGCTCCGATGACTCCAATTTAACGGTGGAACATCAGGAAGCCATCAACTACTTCTTTGGCCAATGGGTGCCTCTTGAAAATCTCTTAAACCGTGTGACCAAGCGCAGTTCCCGTTCCGTAAGCGTATTTAATATCAACGCTTTAAAACGACTGGGAGTGCTTGATAAAGAATGTATTAACCAGATCGCCTTTTTACGAAAAATGCGAAATTCCCTGATCCATGATATTGAAGTACCGGAAGCTTCTTATATCCGGGAACAGGGCGAGGAAGCGAAAGTTTTACTGGAAAAATTAACGAAATTATTAGAAACGAAAACAGCAGAGGGGTAAATTCCTCTGCTGTTTTTATATAATAGATATTGTCTGCAAAACCTGCCAACAGCCGCACAGGGCTGATGCATGGCAGTATGTGGTTATGATCATTTGCAATTATCGGATTTCTTCAACTGCAGATATGCGATTTCCCTTCTTAACTGTAAACTGCATTACATACACTTTAAAGAGTCCATCGTCGCCTTTTGCAAAAGGTTCTTCTCTAAAGATTTCCGCCTGTATCCCCTGTTTTTCAAGATCTCTTTTACGTTTGTTGGCTTTTTCAAACAGAATTTTATGCTTTTTTTCGTTCTCTTCTCCAAAATAACGTCTTGGATAAATGGCCGCTGCCTGATCCATCTGCCGGATCAGATGATCGGTTACTCTCTTATGGGCTTCTCTGTGAAACATCCAGGCAATGTATCTGGCAAGTACCCTGACGGGGTATCTTTTATACAGGGATACCATTTTTGCAAACCAGGTATCTTTCTCCTGTTTTGCAGCCTCTTCCACCAGTTTTGCTGCCAGCGGCGAACATTTCCACGGTTCTTCTTTTTCTCTTACATAGGCCAGTGAAGCTGCCGGATAAAACAGATAACTTAAAGGCGGAAATTCTCTTAAAGATACCAGTTTTTTCTCTTCTTCACTGCAGCAATCTTCTCCCAGATATTCCCATTTATCCCCTAAAATAGCGATCTTATATTCTAACTGGCGCAGATACTCATATCCCTTCACCCAGAAATGACCGATCTCACCATAATCATACAGCTCACATTCCAGGCTGATATCTTTAAAAAACAGGGTGCAGACTGTATCTCCCTGATGGACCGCCAGGATATACCGCCCCTTTTCTTCACCTTCCGCGTCCGTGTTATCTGTTTCTTCTTTATCCAGGGAAGCGCTTAGTTCTCCCTCGTAATCCGGCAGGTAATTTCCTGTAAGCACTGCCTCATGGAATACCAGAAAGCTTTCCGCTGTGTCATTCATCATATACACCAGACGGATATCCGATGGCTTTTTCCTCTCATCACCAACCGGCAGATTCAAAAGTTCAAACTGCCCCTGTTCCAACAGATCTGCCAGCTTTTCAAATTCCATTCCCGAACAGTCTAATCTCACTCCTGCTCTCCTTCATTTGCCTCTTCCATAGTAACATTTTCCTGGCCATCTTCCACATACTCCAGACGCAGCACTGCCTGGGGCCAGTTTAAAGCAATACGGGCTACTTTTCCCTTTTCTGCTCCTGCTTTTTTGATCAGATCCAGCAATTCGTCCAGGACTGCCCTTGTAAGATAGCCGCCTCTCCAGTGAAAGGTAAGCATTTTTCCCTTTTTTGCTGCCTGGAGGGAACGTTTATACACATCTTCTGTCTTTGTAAAGGACATTTTCTTCTCTTTGTAATAAAAATGATCCCCGTCCGTACAGGCCGGCGCCGGCGCGATCAGCGGCTCATGGTCCCGGAAAATATTTTTATCATCCAGATTAAAGTAATCGTAGCGGATCTCCTTTGCACCAAAGCTGTGCTTACCTAACGTATTGTCAAAGGTAGCATCCAGGTGATAATACGTGCCGCCAATTTTTACAATATTCCAGGTATGACGGTATTTGATCCCTTTTTCAGGATTATTTCCGCAGATAGCGATCATACACCAGATACCTAAGGCGTCACAAAGCACTTTTACAGATTTGGCGATCCCTTCACATACCCCTACACCCTGTCCTAAAGGACCGATGATCTCATGAGAATAAGATTTCTTTAACTTATCATAATGTACATTTTCACAGATAAAATCATGTACATACTTTTCTTTTTCCCATTCCGAAAGCTTCATAGCAGGGCGGACCAGCTTTTCCACTCTGGCTTTTAATGCTTTCTGGTGTTCTTTGATCTTTCCTTTTTCAAAAATATACTCCGGCAAAAAAGTGATATTGGCCGAGTCCTGATAATACCGGTAATGAAATCCCTCTGCCCAGAAGATCTCCGGATGGTCCAAACGCAGCTGGAAAAATACGTCGCTTAGTTCCCGTCCTTCTAATTTCGGCACCTGGAAGCTGTCGGAAAGTGCCATGAGCCCCTGGTAAATGGCATAGTAGACAGCCTGTTGGGGCTTGCTCATCTTTGTATAGTAATATGGTTCCATAATAATTTCCTTTCATGATCAGATGAAAGTCACCGTAAAAAAGCTGATGTCATCTGCAATCCATCTGTCTCACAGAAGCCATCAGCTTTTTCTTAATGTCCTCTCAAAATCTTTCTGTGCCTGATTTTGTGAGAACATTTTATTTATGCACAGAGCATCTGCAACTCTGCCATATCTGTCCTTGTCCAACGGGAAATATTATAACCTGTCCCTTATCTTTTGTAAACTGTTTTTTGTTTAAAACCTGGCTTAAACATCCGGTTTACGGCCTAAATAAAGAGCTGCTGCCTCTTTTGAAAGTTTTTCGCCAATAACGATCAGCACTTCCTGGCCTTTTGGCGCCGGTTTCAGAGAAAATTCCCTGCTGGTGGCATTTAACTCCAACCAGCCGTTTTCTCCCTTTTTTATATAGCCTTTGATGCGAAAGATCTTTCCGCAGGAAGGATCCCTAAACATATTTTCTACTGCTGTTTTTAGCTGATCCGGATCCATGGAAAAATTCAGATAGTACAGAGAATCAAACACTTTCCCCTGTTCTAAATGCATTTTTTCATAATCTTCCATGCGATATTCACAGTTGAGCAGACGCTTATAATCAGCCTCTTCCAGATCTTCCCAGTTTTTGCACAGGATCTGATCCAGGGTAAACCTTCGTTTACAATGTACCTGTTCCATTGCCTGGTTCAGATAAGAAAGGGTGGCTTTCAACTGTTCTTGAGACACTTCATCGCATTTACTGAAAAGCACGCAGCCTGCATCTGCTACTTCTGATGCCAGCAGATATTTTGCCTCTTTTGAAAGATCCTCTTCCAGGCCTGCATCCACCAGTGCGATCACATTTCCCGGCTCATAAAAGCGGTCTAACGGCTCTTCATAAAGGGTGTCAAAAAATTCATCCACATCATAAATGCCAGACGGCTCTACGATCACCCGGTCATAGCCTTCCATAGCCATTGCGATCAGCTTGGTTTTAAATCTGCGTCTGTGGCAGTCTGCGTCACAGCCTCCGGCGATCATTTCCAATGTGCAGTTATCCCCTTCTAAATCCTGTAAAAGGAGCATATCCACATTGATGGCGCCAAAATCATTTTCCAGTATTCCGATCTTCTTTCCCTGTTTCATCAGATAAGAAGCATACTTTTTTATAAAAGTTGTCTTCCCGGCACCTAAAAATCCGGTGATCAGATCGATCTTTATCATATCTTTCACTCCTCGTATAATATCTTTTAGATACATAAATACATAT